>OBMA010001634.1_pt1 | contig 13629 bp, 9 predicted proteins | sample 1539141 | NCBI WGS metagenome assembly OBMA01 (sample SAMEA3991484, study PRJEB22521) | metagenome | biome: anthropogenic terrestrial biome; feature: sewage plant; material: raw primary sludge | place: Sweden | collected 2012-09-26 | reverse complement strand
CGTGACTGGAGTTCAGACGTGTGCTCTTCCGATCTGTACCCATTTAAAAAGTTATGTTTTATCCCAACTTTTTAGGGTGGAAAGTCCCTCTTTTATAAAGAGACTTGCGTAGCATTGCTACTCAGGGAGATTTTATTCAGCAATAATTTTAGCAGATTCGATTACAACATTTTCTAAAGGAACATCAGCATGGTAACCACGGTTGCCAGTGCGAACACCTTTAATTTCATTAACGATGTCTAGACCTTCAGTCACTTTACCAAATACAGCATAACCCCAACCTTGTGCAGTTTTGCCAGAGTGGTTAAGGAAAGCGTTGTTACCAACGTTAATGAAGAATTGAGCAGATGCAGAGTGTGGAGCTTGAGTACGCGCCATTGCAATTGTGCCTAAGTCATTTTTTAAGCCATTGTCAGCTTCATTTTCAATAGAATCGCGAGTTGCTTTTTCTTTGAAATTTTCATCCATGCCACCGCCTTGGATCATGAAACCGTCAATCACACGGTGGAAAATTACGCCATCATAAAAACCATCACGAACGTATTCTAAGAAGTTAGCAACAGTTTTAGGTGCTTTTTCTGAGTTAAGTTCAAGAACAATACGTCCTTTATTGGTGTTTAATTCGACTTGAGGAAAACTCATTTTATAATCTCCTGATCATGGACAAAAAAGCCATGGGTTTTTGGTTGAGAGAAGCATAAGCAAACTGTAAACTACAAGGCAAGCAAAAACGCGACTTTCTTTGTTAAAAAACGAGAATCGCGTTTTAATTATCCTATTTTATCTTATAGAAGTGATTTATCAACTATGAAGCCGAATGATGTTGTTTCATCCCTGCCAAATAACCCGACAACTAATACTCAATCTGTCGATGCTGCGCAGCAAGAACAACAGCCGGGCTTAGACTTTGTACGCCAAGTCATTACCGAAGATCTAGCAGCAGGTCGTACAAAGCAGGTGGTGACGCGTTTCCCACCAGAACCAAATGGTTATTTACATATTGGTCATGTCAAAGCCATTTGTCTGAACTTTGGTATTGCACAAGAATTTGATGGCGTATGTAACCTGCGTTTTGACGATACCAATCCAGATGCAGAAGAACAAGAATATGTTGATGGGATTGCCAACGATGTAAAATGGTTAGGTTTTGACTGGAATGGCGAACCGCGCTATGCATCAAGCTATTTTGACCAACTGCATACGTGGGCAATTCAATTGATCAATCAAGGTGATGCTTATGTTGATTTGCAATCACCTGAAGAAATTCGTTTAAACCGTGGTAATTTTGTTGAACTGGGGAAAAACTCACCTTATCGTGATGTAAGTGTGGAAGAAAATCTTGCACGTTTTACTCAAATGAATAATGGCGAGTTGGGTGAAGGTCAAGCGGTGCTACGTGCCAAAATTGATATGGCCTCACCGAATGTACATATGCGTGACCCGATTTTATACCGTGTATTGCATTCTGAGCATCATCAAACAGGTGATACATGGAAAATGTATCCAATGTATGACTACGCTCATCCATTATCTGATGCGATTGAAGGCATTACCCATTCACTGTGTACGCTTGAATTCCAAGATCACCGTCCATTCTATGATTGGGTTATAGAGAAAGTTAAATCTGAATCCGTTCCACGTCAGTACGAATCGAGTCGTTTAAATATTGATTACACCATTACCTCTAAACGTAAACTTCGTAAGTTGGTAGAAGGTGGTCATGTCAATGGTTGGGATGATCCACGTATGCCAACCGTTGTCGGTATGCGCCGTCGTGGTTTTACTGCGGAAGGTTTACGTGATTTCTGTAAGCGTGTCGGCGTGTCGAAAACAGATGGTATTGTCGATGTAGCAATGCTTGAGTTCTGTATTCGTCAATCACTGGAAAATACCGCTGCACGTGGTATGGCCGTGTTAAACCCGCTTAAAGTGACTTTAACCAATCTTCCTGAAGATATGGATTTAACCCATTCACGTCATCCAAATGTCGACATGGGCGAGCGTATTATTCCTTTATCGAAAGAAATTTATATCGATCGTAAAGATTTCGAAGAAGTACCACCGAAAGGCTTTAAACGTTTAACGCCTGAAGGTGAAGTACGTTTACGTCATGCTTATGTGATTAAGTGCGATGAAGTGATTAAAGATGCAAACGGTGAAGTGATTGAGCTGAAATGTTCAATTGACCCTGAAACTTTAGGTAAAAATCCTGAAGGGCGTAAAGTGAAAGGGGTGGTACATTGGGTTTCTGCGGAAAAAGGTATTGCTGCTGAAGTTCGTGTTTACGACCGTTTATTTACTGAAGCTGCACCAGATGCAGATGATGATTTCTTGGCGAACTTAAACCCAGATTCTTTAACGGTACTTCAAGCCGTGATTGAACCTGCATTGGCACACGCGCAACCTGAAGATCGTTTCCAGTTTGAACGTGAAGGTTATTTCGTTGCGGATCAATATGATCATACCAGCGACAAACCGGTGTTTAACCGTATTTTGGATTTAAAAGATAGTTTTAAACCAGGCAAATAACGAAAGCAGGATATTTTTAGTAAAAGATAGGCATTCAATGCGAATGCCACTATGCTGAAATAAGCCATAAAAGCTCAACTTAGGTTGGGCTTTTTCATGCAGATTAATAAGGACTTGCCGTGATTATTCGAGATAAAACCAATAGTTTTGCACTGCTGTTTGCTTGGCACGGCACAATTCTACCTAAAGTTTTTCCTGCACTGATGATGGTGGTACTGATCTCGACGACTTTGGTTTATTTGTCGAAGAATCATTATGTTTCGGTGCCAGAAGTTCCTGCGATAGGTTTTACTGTTTTTGGGGTGATCTTATCGATCTTTCTAAGCTTTAGAAATACTGCGTGTTATGAGCGTTGGTGGGAAGGGCGCAAGTTGTGGGGTGCTTTAATTGCCAATTCACGACACATGATACGGGATACTTATGTGTTAGATGATCAACCGCGTGAAGTATTGCTGTACCGTATCATGCTGTTTACTCATTTATTACGTGATCGGCTACGCAAACAGACGCATTCATTTCAACATTATCAGCCACATGTACAATTGACACAGCAGCAATGGAAGATGCTGAGTGGTCATATGAATCCACCGCAATATGTATTGGAAATCACGCAAAAAGATTTAGTCGGTATTTATAAACGTGCTGAAATTACCGATATTATTTACAGTACCTTAACCAAGCATACCGTTGCCATTGGCGATATTCATGCAGGTTGTGACCGAATTTCATCTACACCGCTGCCATTTTCATATTCTGTGTTGCTACATCGTGCAGTGTATTCATTTTGCTTTATTCTGCCGTTTAGTCTTGAATCCAGTTTAGGGGTTTGGACTCCTGTCATTGTCGCGCTGATTGCTTACTTGTTTTTAGGTTTAGATGCCTTAAGTGCAGAGTTGGAAGAACCCTTTGGCATTCAGGAAAATGATTTGGCTTTAGATTCGATGGTACGCAACATAGAGCGGGAAATGCTGAGTTCATTAGGTGAAGAGTTACCGCCTGTGATAGTTGCGCATAAAGCGAATTTGATTTAAAGATTTTATCTCTGCTAGAACTCAAATTACGGATTTTTATGTTTATCATCTTTTAAAAATAAATAATCTATATTTTTATGTTTGGCTTTATCGCGTAATTTCTTTTTGATATACAAAACCAAGGCAAAACAGGTGGTAGTGACCGTCAATAACATACTGTTCATATAACTCATAATTGAGCTGACATAGCCAATGGTGGTGAGACGATTCATCATACGGATCACTTGCGGGCTGCTTTCCACACCTGTAATGGCCCAAGTACATAAATGTTCACAGTTATTCATAATCAAATGATAGCTGTTTTCATGCATGCGTGAACGCATACGACGAACCACTTTACGACCAACAAATTTTGGCTGGTTATAGCTTTGAATAATAATGGTTTTGCCAAAACTGAATTTTTCCAGTGATGTAATTTCAATCGGGCGTTTCTTGAATAAATGTGCAAAGCCTGAATAATGAATGACCCGACCACGTCCTGCATAAATGCCATGATGGGAGTATCCCCAATGCTTGACGATCAGATGTGTCCCTAAAGGAAATCGTGTTTTCTGCTGCCGCATCGTACGCTTAGTCCATAAAGTTACAAGTGTATATTGTTGATGTAGTTTACTGTTTCTGTATGAAAGAATCGAATATTTCATTCGGTTAAATAAATTTGTGATGCTTTTATTCAGAACAACCCATATTGTTTCTTCAAGCATATAGGTAAAAAGCCATCGCCTTTATGGGGAGTGGGTAAGTAGAGTGATGTTTTAAATGGAATGCTCAAGATGCATCATATTCGTTTGACTAAGCGTCAGTAGCCAAGAGAGAAGTGAACGGATAAAGCTTAAAGGTAAATCTATCGTATCGGCAAATAAAAAAAGCATTTAGGTGATCTAAATGCTTTTTGTCAGATTCTACTATTGGAGTGGTAGATGCTGTAGTTCATTTAACTCTTTACGGCTATAACCTCGCGAAGCTAAAACCTTTTTAATTCCAATGATGACTTCTTCATCTGTCGCTTTTGCTAAAGCTTGAATCAGTTGTTCATTCGATTTACAAGAGCAATCATTTTCGACACAAGAAATTTGATTTTTCTGTTCGTTTTGCTGTTGATTAGCAGAAAACAGCTTTTGCCAAAAACTCATAGAGCCTTCATACACGACTTAATATAGTTCGAAATATAGCCAATCTGGTAAATAAAACAAGTCTACTCAAGCGATAAAAGCAGCAATCGAACAGTAAATTTTCCGATAGTAGCAGAGAGGTTTAACGGTATTATGACATTGACTATTTGAAAATATTTATAAGTTACTGATTTTTATTTTAATAAAAAATGAAGCTCAATTGAGCTCCATTAGAATGTAAAAAATAAGGTTTCTTACAGCGAAATAAATTGTTTAAATTTTTTCGAGCAGTACACCTGATTCTACATGATGGGTGTATGGGAATTGGTCAAACATCGCAAACTTGGTGATTTTGTGCGTTTGGGATAAAGTTTTTAAATTGTCTTGTAAGGTATCAGGATTACAAGAGATATAAATGATGCGTTCAAAGCGTTGAATCAACTTTAAGGTTTCATCATCAATACCTGCACGTGGCGGATCAACAAAAACAGTGTCGAAATCATAGCTTGAGATGTCGATATTGGCTTCTTGTAAACGACGGAACTCACGTTCACCATTATAGGCTTGTGTGAAATCTTCCGCCGATAGACGTGCAACTTGAATATTGTCAATGTGGTTCTGTTCAATATTCCACTGTGCAGCATAAACCGATGATTTGGCCAGTTCAGTCGCCAGTACACGATTGAACTTGGTTGCAAGCGGTAGGGTAAAGTTACCATTACCACAGTACAATTCGAGTAAGTCTTTATCTGACTGTTCAGCAGCATTGCATGCCCATTCCAGCATCTTTTGGCACACTTGCGCATTGGGCTGTGTGAAACTACTTTCGATTTGTTTGTATTTATAAGTACGGTCAAAAACTTGGAGTTCTTCAACCACATACTCATCAGACAAGACGAATTTTACACCGCGACTACGACCAATCAACTTAATGTTAAGTTGTTCGGCTAAAGCTTTGGCAGCAACTTCCCATTCTTGTTCAAGTTTACGGTGGTAGATGAGTGAAACCAGCACTTCACCACTTAAGGTTGCCAGAAAATGTGCTTCAAATAAACGCGATTCCAAAATAGGATTTGCTTTTAAAGCTGCCAATAGTTTTGGCATTAAATCGTTAATGCTTTGATCTGCAATTGGGAATTCATCTATACGAACAACGGTTTTTTGTTTGTCGTCTTCATTGCGTTCGAACATGGCATAGAACATATCATCTTCAGTATGCCAAATACGAAATTCTGCACGCATACGGAAGTTTTGTTCAGGCGACTGAAACACTTCTAAAGAAGGGGGATTAAATTCGGCAAATTGAGCAGAAATACGTGCAATCTTGGCATCAAGTTGTAACTGATAAGCTGAAGTCATATGCAGTAAAAATCACAAACACATTGAAAACAGGGATGGTAACAAAGTTTGAATAAGATGACTAAACTTATTCCCAATTAAGCAGTAGAAATATGGTGTAAAACAGGTATTTTGCTTGAATCTTTAGTTGATCTTATTTATGAGCGTTAAAAGTGCTTTTGCAACAGGCGGATCAAAATTAGCTTAATGCGGGTTGATCAATTAATAAAAAAATAGCCAAGTCAACGAGATTAGGGAGGAGTTGACTTGGCTGAAAAGGAAAAGATATTTTGTTATAGGGGCTAAATGTTTATTTTTAGCTTTGCGTGAGTGTCATTAGGCTGGCATTTCCTCCCGCCGCTGCGGTATTAATACTGATCGCCCGTTCAATCACAAAGCGTTCCAAAGGAATGTCATGACTGAGTGGTTCTAAGTGAGTGACGCCAATAATTGCACCTTTACGGGCAGCAATTTTACTTTGCAGCTTTTGTAGTTCCACTTTCGTTCCATGGTGTAAGACTGCATCAAACTGGTCCGTTTCAATATTTTGGATGATAGAGAAACTGTTCGCGATTTCTTTTGGCATTTTTTGCAAATATTTCAGCACGAAAGTATTTTCTGCAAGCACCGTCGGTTGACTGCCTACCGCAAAAATTGCACACAATTGCTGGATTTGATCCTGCTCTTGATCGGCTAAAGACAGGACACGTTTTCTCGGCAACACCACATATTGATTACTTTCTCCTGTAGGACCTTGTAATTCATAATGATGACCAGAACAGAATGCAGGAGATGGACTCAGTTTATATTGAGGGAAATTCTTTTCTGCCCAAGTATAAAAAATCTCATATAAAGGTTGATGTACTGGCTGTGTTTTGGTGGCTTGAGTGGCAAAAGGAATGGCCAGTTTTTTTGCTGAACAGCTTTGCATTAAGCGGTAAAGATAAATTGGTCCGCCTGCTTTAGGACCTGTACCTGATAAACCTTCACCACCAAAAGGTTGAACCCCGACCACAGCACCGACAATATTACGGTTAATATATAAGTTGCCGACTTCTGCATGCGCAATCACGGTTTGAATCGTTTCATCAATACGGGTATGTAAGCCCATGGTTAAGCCATAACCTTTGGCATTAATGTGCTGAAGTAACTGTTCTAATTGGCCATATTTGTAACGGATGACATGCAAGACTGGACCAAAAACTTCGCGTTGCAAATCATTTAAATTCGGTAGCTCAATCAAAGTCGGTGGAATAAATGTACCTTCGGCTAAGTTTGCATCGTGTTCAGGATTGAACATGAATTGATGTACTGGATGACCTTTGGCACGCATTTGATCAATATGTTTTTGAATATTGTTTTGCGCTTCTAAATCAATCACTGGACCAATATCTGTTTTTAATAAGAAGGGATTGCCAACTCGTAGTTGTCGCATTGCACCTTTTAGCATGGTGATGACGCTATCGGCATTATCTTCTTGTACACATAAAACGCGTAGCGCTGAACAGCGTTGACCAGCACTGTCATAAGCCGAGCTGACCACATCTAAAACCACTTGTTCAGTCAATGCAGATGAGTCAACAATCATCGCATTTTGACCACCGGTTTCCGCAATTAAGGGAACAGATTGACCTGAGCTGCTTAGGCGCTGTGCAAGTGTTTTCTGTAAAATTTTGGCAACTTCAGTTGAGCCAGTAAACATGATGCCTTGAATACGGGCATCACTACTTAATTGAGCGCCAACGGTTTCGCCTTGTCCGGGTAAAAGTTGTACGACATCGTTTGGAATGCCTGCTTGCCAGAGTATTTTAATTGCTTCTGCGGCAATGAGAGGGGTTTGTTCAGCAGGTTTTGCAATCACGGTATTGCCTGCAACCAATGCAGCAGAAATTTGACCAGCAAAAATGGCTAAGGGGAAATTCCACGGACTAATACATAACACCGTGCCCAGTGGTTCAATGATTGTATCATTTTCTAAATCAATGACCTGTGCTGCATAATAGCGTAGGAAATCGATCGCTTCACGGACTTCTGCAATGGCATTGGAATAGGTTTTACCACTTTCACGGCAGAGTAAAATCATCAGCTCGGGCAAACGTGATTGCATAATATCTGCTGCACGTTGCAAACAAGCCGCACGGGTGTTTTTTGCTGTATTGCTCCATTTAGATTGTGCATTTACGGCGTTTTCCAGTGCTTGATTCACTTGAGTTGCTGTGGCTTCTTGCACATGACCTACGATATCTGAATTACTTGCAGGATTAACAATGGCTAAACTTTGCAGGCTCTCATGCTGAGGGATATTTTCAATGCTTAAGTTTTTACCTAAGGCTTGAGCTTGCCATTGATGTTGATTCAACTTTTGCGCCGTTTGATTCAGTGCAATTAAATCCTGATCATTGGCTAAATCTAGACCAGCAGAATTGGGACGAAGATCGCCGTATAAGTCTTGTGCTAGAGGAATAGAGGGATGTTTCTGACCAATTTGCACTTCTTTTTTTGAATTTTTCAGAATTTCGGTATGTGGATTTTCAATGAGATCGCTAATTTCTAATGTTTTATCCGCAATACGATTCACGAAAGATGTATTGGCACCATTTTCTAATAAACGTCGTACCAGATAAGCCAGTAGAGTTTCATGATTGCCCACAGGTGCATAAATACGACAAGGCACACCGAGTTTTTTATCTTGCTTTTTACCTACCACTTGTTCATACAGCGGTTCACCCATGCCATGTAAGCACTGGAACTCATATTGACCGACATAGTATTGCTTTGGATCTGCCAAATGGTAAATCGTTGCCAGTGTTTGCGCATTATGCGTTGCGAATTGAGGATAAATTTGCTCGGGTGCTGCTAACAATTTTTTTGCACAGGCAATGTAGGACAAATCGGTGTGAACTTTACGCGTAAACACAGGGTAGTCGTTCATTCCTTCAATTTGAGCTTTCTTAATTTCGCTATCCCAATATGCACCTTTGACCAAGCGGATCATTAAGCGTTTTTGGCTACGTTTTGCTAAATCAACCACATAGTCGACTACGTAGAAACAACGTTTTTGATAGGCCTGAATGACAAAGCCAATGCCTTTCCAGTCAGCAAGTGTCGGTTCAAAACATAGACGCTCTAGAAGTTCTAAAGAAATTTCTAAACGTTCAGATTCTTCTGCATCAACGTTTAGCCCAATGTTGTATTGTTTTGCCAACTGAGCCAATTGAAGCACTTTTGGATAAAGCTCATGATGCACACGCTCAATTTGCGCACGTTGATAGCGCGGATGTAGCGCAGAAAGCTTAATTGAGATGCCCGGGCCATCGTAAACATCTTTGTCTTTTGATGCTTTGCCAATCGCATGAATGGCATCGCTATAATCTTGATAATAACGTTCAGCATCATGTTCAGTCAGTGCGGCTTCACCCAACATGTCATAAGAATAACGGAAGCCTTTATCTTCTAATGGTTCTGCATGTTCGAGTGCTTCTTGAATGGTTTCACCCGTCACAAACTGTTCGCCCATCATACGCATAGCAACATCTACGGCTTTACGAATAATGCCGCGACCACTACGTGCTAAAAGACCCGTCAATACACTTGATAAGCTATTTTCTTTAGGGGTTTCCATCAACTTGCCGGTAAGCATTAAGCCCCAAGCTGCGGCATTGACAAACATCAGGTTACTTTGCCCGAGGTGTTCTTTCCAATTGCCTTGATTGATTTTGTCACGAATGAGTAGGTCACGCGTTGCACTGTCTGGAATTCGCAGCAAGGCTTCAGCCAAACACATCAGCGCAATGCCTTCTTGAGAGGACAATGAAAATTCTTGTAATAAACCTTGTACGATACCCGCTTTACCCGCAGAGCTTTTACGCTCACGTAGTGTGTGTGCGAGGTTAAATGCAAGATCGTAAATCCGCTGATTTAATTCGGTAGAAATTTGACTATGTTCAAGCAGGTTTTCAACAGATTGAGGCTCAGCACGGCGCCAAGCAGTATTAATCTTAACTTCATAATCATTCTTTTCTTTGAATTCAGTCATATACTCAGAATGAGCTTTTTCTTCGCCGAAGCGGGTTTCTGTATCCATCATATTCATGTCAACGTCCTGTAATGCTCAAATTTTTGTTGAGTGAAATACCTTATATAATTTATGATTACAGAAATAAGACCGAATAACTCACTATAATCTTGGTTCATTTTAGAGAATAATTCAGATGACAAGCCCGATTTTTACATTGGACAGAACAGATATCAAAATTTTAGATATTCTGCAAAATGATGGTCGAATTTCAAATATAAAACTGGCCGAAATGGTTAATTTATCCGCGACTGCTGGTTTGGCACGCGTGCAAAAATTGACGAAAGATGGCTTCATTTTGGGCTATGAAGCAAAGCTGAATCCTGAAATGCTGAATGCCAGTTTTGTGGTTTTTGTGGAAATTTTATTGGATAAAACCACACCGAATGTTTTAGAGGAGTTTTCTGATGCGGTGATGCAATATCCAGAAATTGTGGAATGTCACATGATTAGTGGGGGCTTTGATTTTGTGGTGAAAATTCGTTGTGCCAATATGGAAGAGTTCCGCAGGATTTCGGGGCAGGTATTGTGGCAACTTCCGGGGGTAAAAGAGACCCGAAGTTATCCAGTGATGGAAGTGATTAAAGAAAGTTCAAAAATTCATCTGAAAAACAAACCACAAAAATAAAAACAATAAAGGGGCCTAAGCCCCTTTATTTATACGACAGTGAAGCCCAAATTATTTGCTCTTCAATTCCGCCATTTCTTTTTTATACAACTCATCGGCTTGTTCAAAACGTTCAACTACATCTTTTTCAGGTCTTTTACCAAGGAGACTCACAACAACGATACTGATGAGTGAGAGAATAAAGCCGGGGATAATTTCATAGAGTCCAGTGCTCGCCATGGTGTTTTTCCACACAATAACGGTTACCGCACCAACAATAATTCCGACAATCGCGCCGTTTAAAGTCATCCGTTTCCAGAATAAAGATAAGATGATGAGTGGGCCAAATGCAGCACCAAAACCTGCCCATGCATAAGCCACTAAGCCTAAAACCTTACTGTCAGGGTTGCTTGCTAGAACAATTGCTAGAACTGCAATCGCTAATACCATGAAACGACCAACCCAAACCAACTCTTTTTGTGAAGCATTTTTGCGTAGAAATGCTTTATATAAATCTTCAGTTAATGCGCTTGAACACACCAAAAGCTGACAGCTTAATGTACTCATCACCGCCGCTAAAATAGCAGCCAAAATAATGCCTGTAATCCATGGGTTGAACAAAATTTTAGTCAATTCCATGAATACAGTTTCAGGATTGGCTGTCACTATTGCCGCATGTTCTGGGTGGATGTTGAAGTAAGCAATACCTAAGTAACCAACAGCAACTGCACCGCTTAAGCAAAGAATCATCCATGTCATGCCAATGCGGCGTGCTGCTGGAATTGATTTAACAGAGTCTGCTGCCATAAAGCGGACAAGGATATGTGGCTGACCAAAATAGCCTAAGCCCCATGCCATAGAAGATAAAATGGCGACCACACTTAAATCTGAGAGGAGGTTATGTGCCAGCGGGCGAACAGATTCAATGACCGTTGTCACTTGCTGCGCATTATCGCCAATGGCAATGTAAGTCATAATTGGCGCAAGTAGTAGGGCGAAAATCATTAATCCAGCTTGGAAGGTATCGGTCCAACTGATTGCAAGAAAGCCACCAATACAAACATAGGTGATGGTCGCAATCGCGCCAATCCACAGTGCTGTGGTGTAATTCCAGCCAAAGAGGCTTTCAAACAGGCGTGCGCCAGCAACCATGCCTGAAGCACAGTAAATTGCAAAGAAAATTAGAATGACGACTGCCGAAATAAGACGTAAAACACGCTTACGATCACCAAAACGACTGGTGAAGTAATCTGGAAGCGTTAATGCATTATTTTGAATTTCGGTATGGACACGTAAACGACCAGCAACCAAGTACCAATTGAGCCATGCGCCAATCACCAGTCCTATGGCAATCCAAGCTTCAGATAAGCCTGAAAGATAGATTGCTCCGGGTAGACCCATCAAGAGCCAACCACTCATATCTGATGCACCGGCAGAAAGGGCGGTGACGACGCTGCCTAAACTACGGCCACCGAGAATGTAATCTGAAAAATCTGTCGTGGCTTTATAGGCATATAGCCCAATTCCGACCATGGCAATGATATAAAAAATAAATGTGATTAATGTGGGGTTTAGTTGACTCATACGCTCATCCTTATTTCCTTATAAATGCATCTGTGCAATAAGATGAATTTTTATCCATATCCTGTAAGGAGCTGATTCAAGCACAGAATTAAAATTACGTTCTGTTACATTTCAGGGGGATTTAATAGCGAGTTATGTAGCGAAATGTATTTCTAGATACAATTGAAGAAAAGATTATAAAATGAATAAATTATAAACATGATGTTAAATGCCATTCCTCTTTTGGGCATATTTAATTACTGTAAATTTAGAATCAGTCTAAAAGAGTTCTGCGTTTCATTTTTAATGAGAAAAATTGAATATAACCAACAATATTACACGTTGTTACAAATGCTACAAAGTGGCTGTACTTGATTATAGAGTATTGCTAAATAACGCTCTTTTTTACTGTATTCAAAATAAAACAAAGGTTTAGGATTTCTTATATCGCACGGTTCTAGTGCATACAATGTGAGTATATTTAAAGTGTCTACGGTTCAACTCGATTATACAAGAATAGAGCGTGATTTATTAGGAGCGAAGGAAGTTCCAGCGGCATGCTATTACGGTATTCATACTTTACGTGCTTTAGAGAATTTTCAAATCTCTAATCAAAAAGTAGGAACTCATCCTCATTTTATTCGTGCTTTAGCACAAGTCAAAAAGGCTTCAGCGCAAACCAATTTGAAATTTAGCAAAATTTCTGAGCAAGTGAGTCAAGCCATACAATTTGCTTGTAATGAATTAATCGAGTTTCCAGAGCAATGGAGTACTGCTTTTCCCTTAGATGTTTATCAAGGTGGTGCGGGAACCTCAATTAATATGAACAGCAATGAAGTATTAGCGAATATTGCCTTAGAACACTTAGGTTTTCAGAAAGGTCAATATGAACATATCCACCCTAATGATCATGTGAATAAATCGCAATCGACCAATGATGTCTATCCCACAGCTTTGCGTTTAGCGACTTATTATAGTTTGGATGATCTGTTAATTCAGATTCAAAAATTGATTGATACACTACATATAAAGGTTGCAGAGTTTCAGTTTGTTTTAAAAATGGGGCGGACCCAATTACAAGATGCCGTTCCGATGACTTTGGGACAAGAATTTCGCGCTTTTGCGACGTTGTTAAAAGAAGATATACGTTTGATTCAGCGTACACGTGAATTTTTATTGGAAGTGAATTTAGGTGCGACAGCAATTGGTACAGGAATAAATACCCCTAAAGGCTATGCGTATGAAGTAGTTCAAGCTTTAAGTAAAATTACTGGCTTGAATTTAATTGGCGCGGAAGACTATGTTGAAGCGACCAGTGACTGTGGTGTGTTTATTATTTTATCAAGCACGCTGAAACGCCTTGCAGTTAAACTC
>OBMA010001632.1_pt1 | contig 13650 bp, 11 predicted proteins | sample 1539141 | NCBI WGS metagenome assembly OBMA01 (sample SAMEA3991484, study PRJEB22521) | metagenome | biome: anthropogenic terrestrial biome; feature: sewage plant; material: raw primary sludge | place: Sweden | collected 2012-09-26 | reverse complement strand
CATAAGTTCCTGCAATATCATTGAACATTGATACAATTTTTTCTTGTTTTTCCATTTTTTGTTATTTTCCTATTCTCTTATTTTATAGAAGATACTTACCAATTAAAAGACCAATAATTAAACCCACATTTACAGCAACTGCTAGTTGCATATATGAAAGTTTTTTGTCTGCATATGGTAATTTATTTATAATATCTTCTTGGTGTTTTAAAGTTATGTCAAAATTTTGTGTTGATTTTTCCAATTCATCAACTGCTCGTCTTAGGGCAATTTCTGAAAACTCCATTCTTTCAACAAGCTCTTTGGCTTGTTTAAAACTCATATCACTCATTTTTTAATATCAATCCATCTATCTAAATCACAAAAGATTTTATTTAATGTATTTAAAACATAATCTTTTGCTTCAGTTTGAATTCTTCTGAAGAAAAGATATTTTCTAGCACTTTCTATATCACCCATCTCTTTTGCTTGCATTGCTTTTTGAGCGAAATCAGTGTTGTTATAAGCCATTTCCCAAACTGTACTTCCAAGATATCTACTCATTGTAATTACCTTATCATTTTTCACTGGGAAATATTTTGGGTCTTTTACAAAATCACAAATTACTGAATTTGAATCTAAATATTTATGTCCAAAGAAATTAATATATTGTTCTTTGTAATAATCTTCATCCATAGAAATTGCTCTTGTTAAAGCAAATATCATATTTTCTTCTGGATTTTTTTCAATTTTTCTAATCTTTTTCATAGTTGCAATTGCATTTTTCCCATCAAGTTCACCATCACCTAAAGGGATAATCCACTTAACATTTCCAAATGAACCAACTTTTTTTATCTCATCAAGAACTAAAGAAGAAGTTTTATTTCCACCAACATCAACTATAACTTCATGTTTATCATCCATTAAGATTAATTCATCAAGTTCAGTTATTCTATTTGTTCCTAACATTTTTTTATTTACAATTTCAGTTCTTGTAAATGATTTTGAATCATTATTTTCATCATCTATTTCAATATAAGTAATTTTTTTACCATGTTTTTTGTAAAGATATGGTGCAATAACTTGCATTGCCACTGTAGATTTACCTACACCACCCTTTGTTTGAGGAATAATAATCATCAATTAACCTTTGGATTTCGTTTCATAAATTCGACAATTTTGCTACAAAATCTTGCATAAACTTCGTTTAATGAAATTTCATAGCCATAAAGTGATTCAATTCTATCGAAATTTTCATTAATTCCATATAGCATCAATGTCTGTTTATCATAATATTAATCAACAAAAGCTTCTGTTACAAATATCTTTGGATTGTTACAAAACTTCTTTATCTTAAAGGCACTAGATGCTTTTCCATCTTCGATATCTACAACCATCATTTGTAAAATTGATTTACATGAGTTTGGAACTTCAAAATGCCCACCAAGTCCAGTTGTTACCTTTTGAATTGGAATTTTTGCATCCATACCAATTACATTATCTCTACAACCTGTTAAGCCAATATCAGTTAAATATGCTGTATTTTCAAAAATCTGTAAATCATCTGTTCCAACATGAGTATGAGTCCCACAAATAGCACTTACTTGATTTTTAAACATCATTAGCATAATTCTTTTTTCACTTGTAACTTCAGCATGAAAATCCATAAAAATATTTTTTATTCCATCTTCATGAAGTTTAGCAATTAACTTTTTAGCCCAATTAAATGGATTTTCAACAGTTGGCATTCCATACTGTCCCATAAGATTAATTACTGCTAATTTTTCACTTCCATTTGAAGTTTCTATATTACAAACTTTTATTCCAGTACCAATTAACCCTTCAGGATAATTATCAGGTCTTAAAACATTTTCAGTCTCTAGTAAAACCATCATATCTTTTTTCTTATCAAAACTATGATTTCCACCAGTTATTAAATTAACTCCTGCTTTAAAAAGCTCCTTTGAACTCTCAACTGTTAATCCAAAACCGTGACTTGCATTTTCACCATTTGCAATAACAAAATCTATTCCATATTCATTTTTAATTTTTGTTAAATTCTCTTTTATGATTTTTCTTCCAGGACGACCAACAATATCGCCAATAAATCCTATTCTCATCTATCTTCTTTATAAAATTTTTTTCTAATTGTATTAAAATAAGCTTTATATATCTTATTTAGAGCTATTTTTTATTTAATTCTTTTGCACAAATATATGCTTCACTAAAAGCTATTTGAAAATTAAAACCACCTAATTCTCCAGTAATATCCAAAACTTCACCTATAAAATATAAATCTTTTTGTTTTAAACTTTCAAAACTGTTATGGTCTATTTCATCAGTATTTACTCCGCCTTTTGTAACCTCAGCTTTTGTATATCCAAAATTACCAGCAGGTGAAAACTCATAATATTTTAGAGTTTTTAATCTCTCTTTTTCTTCATTTGTTAAACTTGAAACACTTTTATCTTTTAATTCAATTGAAGCTAAAAATTCTTGAATAAATCTTTTTGGAAGTGGCAATGCTGAAGAGATATTTTTATTTCCAACTAAAAAGCTCTCTAACCTTTTTTTAGGTAAAAAGTCTATTGCCATTTTCCCTTTTTTCCAATAAAGTGAACTAGTTAAAATAACAGGACCTGAACATCCTTTGTGGGCAAATAAAAGTGAACCTTCAAACTTCTTTTCATCTACAATTATATGAACTATTGTTGAAATTCCAGCTAGGTTTTTAAACCAAAACTGCTCTTTTTGAACAGTAAATCCCACAAGTGCAGGTTCAAGTTTTTCTATTGTGTGACCAAATTTTTTTGCAATATCAAAACCAATTGAACTTGCACCCAACATAGAATATGATAATCCACCACTTGCAACTACTAATTTCTTTGCTTCAATTAACTTTGAATCAGTTTTTATTTTATAAACCCCTTCAAAATCAACATCTAAAACTTTTGTTCCCAAATACTTTTTCACATGAGTAGTAAGCATAGTAAACATATCAATTACATCTTGTGAAGAGTTACAAAAATATGTACCTTTTACAATTTTTGGATTTATTTTTGGAAATACTCCATTTTTATTTAAAAAAGCTAATAACTCATCTTTTGTAAATTTTTCTAAAATCTCTTTTACAAATTCTCTATCACCCAAATAGTTCTTATGAGTTACTAGTTCATTTGTTATATTACATTTTGCGCCACCACTTACTTTTATTTTAGGAGCAAGTTTTAAACTACTATCTATTAGACAGATATTTTTATATTTTTTCTTATCTAAATTTGAAGCAAGCATCAGTGCACTTGCACCTGCTCCAATTATTGCTATATCGTAGATGATGATAAATCCTTTTTACATATAAATCTATTTATTCCATTTTCAAACTCATACTCTAAGGTATATCCATTTGCTTTTAAAATATTATGAACGATATATAATCCTAAACCAAATGAATCTTTTGATTTATCCTCATTTGAGAAAAATGGTTCAAAATATTTATCTAAAGAAAATTCTAACTCTTTTCCTTCATTTTCAAAGATGATATTATCTTCTTCATTTCTTATTAATACTTGTTTATTTGGTGAATATTTAATTGCATTATCAATTAAATTTTTAATTGCTATTGAAAAAAGCTTGAAATTAATTTCTAATTTTTTATTGTCATATTTTGAAATCACATTTTCATCTTCAACCATCAAAATATCTTTTGCATTATCAATAACATCATCTAAAAAATAAAACTTTTTCTCAATATTTTTATTTGAAGAGATAAGTTCTTCGATTGATGCAAACTCATTTATTAAAGATTCAAGCCTATTAAATACTGATTTTAATTTTTCATTGTTTTCATCATTTCTTTCAAGTTGTGTTAAAAATTTTCCTTTTGTTATTGGTGTTTTTAACTCATGCATTATATTTCTAATAAATACATTTCTTGACTCTTTTAAACTTTTTAATTTTAAAGCCGATTTTTTAAATTCCATTGCAAGTTGCGAAACTTCATCTTTTCTATCTGTATTACAACACTCAAAATCAAAGTTTTCATCACCTAAAGTTTTAACTTTATCTTTTAATATTTTAAGTGGCATTAATTTTCGTAAAGTTATTAAATAAACCAAAATAATTGTAATAAATAAAATAGCAAAAACTAAAATAATATAAATGTGACTATTGCTATTTGATGTATTATCATCTTGAATTAAAATAACATCACCCTTTTTTTTCATATAAATATAATTTTTATCATTTAAAATTAGGATTCTAAAAATATCATTATGTTTAGGATGGGTTTTTTCAAGTAAAATTTTTGTTTGTGGATTATATGTTATTGCGTTTATTTCGCCTTTATCCATAAAAAATTTATAATTAATCTCTTCTAAACTTTTAATAAATTCTTCATCAAAATTAGCTTTTTCTTGTCTATTTACCATTTTAATAACAGGAACATATTTATCTAAAAGTTGTCCCTCTTTCATCTTATAATCATTGGTTATTAGTATTAAAAAACTAATTATCACTAAAAGTATTGATATTATAAAACTTACGCTTATTGTAAAAAATATTGATTGTCTATTCATTGTATAAATTTATATCCCATTCCACGAATTGTATGTAAAAACTGTGGTTCTTTTGGATTTTCTTCTATTTTGTGTCTAATTCTATTTATTATAACAGCCAGTGAACCTGAACTTTCATAATCTTGATTTAATATATCAGAATTATCAAAAATATCTTCCCTTGAAATAATAAATCCCTCTCTTTTTATCATTAATGATAAAACCTCAAATTCTGCCGCTGTTAATTTAATATATTTTCCATTTTTTGTTATCTCTTTTTTTTCACTGTCTAAATGAAAAATTTTATGTGCTGTTTCTTCTTGAATATTTGAGTGATTAAATCTTCGTAAAATTGTTTTTATTCTAATTTCAAGTTCCCTTGGGTCATAAGGTTTTGGTAAATAATCATCAGCTCCAAGCTGTAAAGCTGTAACTTTATCAGTTATATCACTTCTTGCACTTGAAATAATAATTGGAATATCAAAATTTTTAACTATCTCTTTACAAACATCTAATCCATCCATTCCAGGAAGTGTCAAATCTAAAATAATCAAATCATATTTTGTAAGTTTTAAAGAAGAAAGAGCCAAAAATGGCTCTTCGTAGTTGGTAACTTCCATATTAAATTGCTTTAAATATTGAGTTAGAACAAAAGCTAATTCTAAATCATCTTCAATCATTGCAATTTTAATCAACTTTTACCCTTTCATTTTATCTTGAAATTTTTTATTCATTTTCTCTTCTCTTAATTCCATCAAAACTTTTAACTGTTCTTTTTGTTTAGGAGTTAAAATTACATAAGATTTTTCTATAATTTCAGCTTGAGATTTTAGCATATTATCTCTTTTTTCACTCATAATCTCCATATATTTAGCCTTGTCAAAACCATCTTTTGTAAATGCATCTTCTGGAGTTTTTTCATTTTTTCTAACATCTGCTACTATTTGTTCTATTTTTGTTTGTTGTTCAGCTGTTAAATTTAAACTTTTAAACATACCTAAAATATGACCTTCACCTTTTTTGTGCATCATCGAATTTTTGAAATCACAACCTTTTCTATCTCCATCTTTCTTGTTCATTTCACCATTCATTGCAAATAAACCACTTGTTAATACTGCACTTAAAACTAATCCTGATATAACTTTATTTCTAATTTTCATTTTTAATCCTTTATATTTGATATATGAAATTATGACACTTCGATTTTAATCAATTTTAAATTTTATATTAACGGATTTTTAACAATCAAACCATAATTAATCTTTAGATATAATCGGCACAAAAATTAAGACAAGTATTAAAAATATGAAATTATCAAAATTTATAAATAGATTTATCTTTTCTGTTGCTTTAATCTCTACAACTTTAGTCTTTTTATTATCTATTATTTTTCAATACATGAATCTAGAAAGTGACAAAATCCGAATTAAAAATGATTTTATTGAGACACAAAAGAAAGAATTAAAAAAAGAGATTGATATTGTATTTAAGCTAATTGAACATGAAAATGAGATTATTGAAAGAATAAATAACAACAAAACATTAACAAATGAGTTTAAAAAAGAAAATGAAGCACATCTTTTAGAGTGGTTAGCCTCTTATAGATTTGGAGAAAATGGTTATATTTTTGTAAATAATCTAAATAAACAAGCTCTTATTTGGGATGGCAAAAAGCTAGACACACCTATGAATTACCCAAATGAAGAGTTATATAAAAAACAACTAGAAGCTATAAAAAATCCTTATGGAGGATTTTTTATTTCAAAATTTAAAAAACTAAATACAATAGAAGAGTTTGAAAAAATTTACTATGTAAAAGAGTTTAAAGAGTTTGGTTGGATAGTAGGAACTGGTGTTTATCTTAACGAAATTGAAAATGAATTAATTAAAAAAGAAGAGTTATTTAAACAAACTATTGAAAACCAAATTAAATCATTTATAATTATCTTCATTTTAATTTTAATTGGTGTTTATGTAATTTCTAGAAAATTATCAAAATATATTAAAACTAATATAAAAACTTTAACTAAATCATTTGAAATATCTGTAGCTGAAAATACAAAGATAGATACAAATAATTTAACATACAAAGAGTTTAAAACTTTAGCTGATAAATTAAATGTAACATTAGGAAATAAGAATCAAACAGAAAAAGCTCTTGAAGATTATATAAATATTGTTGATGAAAACGTGATTATCTCAACAACTGACAAAAATGGAATTATTACAGATGTAAGTCAAGCATTTTGTAAAATTTCAGGCTATACAAAAAAAGAATTAATAGGTTGTGATCACTCAATTGTAAAACATCCAGATACACCTCCTGAGTTTTATAAAAATATGTGGGATACACTTCTTAGTGGAAAAACTTGGAAAGGTGAAATAAGAAATAGAAGTAAAGATGGAAAAGATTATTGGGTATATGCAGTAATTAAACCAATATTTAGAAATTATGAGATTGTTGGATTTAATGCTTTAAGAACAAATATTACAAATAAAAAGTATATCGAACAACTTTCAATTACAGATGAATTAACTCAATTATACAATAGACGACACTTTAATATAAAAATAGAAGAAGAGATAAATAGAGCAAAAAGAGATGACAAATATTTCACTCTTTTAATTATAGATATTGATTATTTCAAACAATATAATGATACTTATGGACACCAAAAAGGGGATGTCGCACTTGAAAAAGTAGCTTCTGTTTTAAAAACTTTTACAAATAGAGTTAGTGATTTTGCTTTTAGGCTTGGTGGTGAAGAGTTTGGAATTATTACTGCTCTTGATAAAGAAAAAGCAATAGATTTTGCAACAGCTATTAGAGAAAAAGTTGAAGCATTAAAAATAGAACATAGTACAAGTGAAGTATCAAGTTATATAACAATCTCAATTGGTATTAGTTCAAGAAAAGGTTTTGATATTACAAATAATGATGCCATGTACAAAGAGGCAGATGATGCACTTTATGATGCAAAAAATTTAGGGAGAAATTGCATTTTTATGCAATAAAAATATGAAAATAAGAGTAGGAACATTTAATCTTTTTCAATTTGTCGAACCACCTTATTGTTGGTACACAAAACGCGAAAGATTTAAGCAAGAAGAGTGGGAAGAAAAAATAGCTTGGATAAAAAATCAAATCACTGAAATGAATTGTGATGTTATTGGTTTTCAAGAAGTTTTTTCTAAAAAAGCCTTAAAAGAGCTTCTAAAAGAGTTGGGATTTAAATATTTCAAAACTATTGATGGAGCAAAAACTGACCCTAAAAATGAGTTTATTTATATCACTACAACAGTTGCACTTGCTTCAAAATATCCAATAAAAGATTTAAATAGAGTTGAAACAAATCACAATACGGTAAAAAAACATCATTTAAATGGGACTTTTAAATTTGCAAGAGAGCCAATAAAAGCTTCAATTATTCTACCAAATAAACAAGAGATAAGCTTATACGTTTGCCACCTAAAATCAAATAGAGAAAATGAGTTTGAATACATCTTTACAGAAAATACAAAATTTAATGAAAAAATAGAAAAAGTAAGCAAAGCTCTAAAAGATGGCTACTCACAATCTTTAAAACAAAGACTTTGTGAAGCTAGTTCTTTGTATTCAAATATCAAAAAAGAAAATAAACCAGCTATTTTGATGACTGATTTAAATGATAGGGAATTTTCTTTGACAATTGATGCTTTGACAAATAAAAGATACCATGAAGAAAATCTAACTAAAGATGATTTTTTACTTTTAGATGCATATCATTTACACGAAGTGAAAGTTTATAATCCACACCCTGAATTTAAAGGAGTAGTTAGAACTCCTACAAGTTATTTTGCTGGAAAAGGGAATGTGTTGGATTATATTTTTGTTTCAAAAGATTTTGATAAAAAGAATCCAAACAAATTAGGAGAAGTTACTTCTTATGAGATTTTTAATAAACATCTTCTAAAAAATCAAAATGGCTCACTTTTAAATAGTGACCATGCTCAAGTTGTGTGTGAAATAGAAATTTTCTAAAATTTTTTCTATTTCATACTCAAAACCCTCTTTTTGCACACTTTATTTTTTTATAATTCCGACGTAATAAATTTTGCAGTAGTTTATTATAAGAGCAATCCCATAAAATTATACTATTTTTTTTAAACTCGTTCAAAAAAAGCTCTTCCTTAAGTATAAAGAAGAGAAAGTGTGCTTTCTTTCTCTTTCTTTTTTATTTTTAATTATCTTAAATTTATAGATTTGTTAGAGTATCAGATATAATTGCAATATTGTATCATCTATTATTCAATAGATCCTATAAAACTACTTCTTTATCTATTATCTATCCTACAATATAAAACTTCATCAACAACTGCTTTAGCAATCTGATTTGTTTCAACAATAATATGCTCTAAATTTAAACCTTTTAAAGTCTCTTTTTCCATCTCTGTTGTAACTGTTACAATTGTTTTTGTATTATGTGTTAACTCTCCAACTGCTTCACAAATTAAATGCAATGAATCAGGATTATTAACAGCCACAATAACAGCAGATGCTTTTGTAATATTTAGAGAATTTAATATATGTCTTTGAGCTGCATTTCCAAAAACTATTGGTTCATTTTTATCTTTTCCTATTTGATAAAACTTAACATTGTGCTCTAAAATTACATATCTTTGACCAAATGCTTTTAACTCTCTTACTATTGATTGACCAAATCTACCATAACCTAAAACCACAACGTGATTTTCTGTATCTTCAGAAACATTATGAGTATTTGTAATCATCATTACGTCTTCAGGAATTAATTTTGCTGCTGCTTTTGATAAATTCTTTAAAATAATTGGAGTTAAAATCATTGAAATTACAATAGTTACAATTAAAATTTGTGAATTTGTAGACTCAATCAAATTTTGACTTCTTGCTAATTCTAAAATGGCAAGTGAAAACTCTCCAATTTGAATTAAAGAAAGTGCTGTTTTAAAAGCAACTCTTTTATTATCTTCTGCTCTTACAAGTGCATAAATAACAGCAAATTTTAAAGCCATCACTAGTGGTAATAAAATTAAAATAATCCATATATAATCAGCAATTATTTTAAAGTTAATTTGCATACCAACAGTGATGAAAAATACTCCTAATAAAATATTTCTAAAAGGAATAAGGTCAGCTTCAACTTGATGTTTAAATTTTGTCTCAGCAATCATCATACCAGCAATAAAAGCACCTAAAGAGTATGAGAATCCAAAATAATAGGCTAAATAAGCAGAACCAACTGCTAAAAGTAAAACTGATGCAACAAATAGCTCATCAGATTTTGTTGCAGACACATATTGTAAAAATGGTTCTAGTAAATATCTTCCACTAAAATATAATAATGAAAGTAATACAACAGCAGCTAAAATAGTTTTACCTATTGTAAAACCAAAAGAGCCTTCATCAGTCATAGAAAAAAATGAAATCATTAATAAAATAGGAATAACTGCAATATCTTGCATAATTAAAATTCCTAATACTCTTCTTCCATGAGGTTTATTAATCTCTTTTGTCTCATTGAATGTTTTTAAAACAATTGCCGTAGAAGATAAAGAAAGTGCCATTCCAATTATAAGTGATGTTTGTGTTTCAAATCCAAGAATAAACTTTGAAACAATAAAAACAAAAGTTGCTGTTATAACTATTTGTAAAGTTCCAGTGAAAAAAACTTCCCTTCTCATCTTTTTTAGATGATTTAAAGAGAACTCTAATCCAATTGTAAACATTAAAAATACTACTCCGAACTCTGCTATTTCTCTTAATTCATGATTATTTACAGCTGAATGAAGATTAAACATATATGCAATAATTGTTCCTGTTAAAATATATCCAATAATAGTTGGAAGATGTACTTTTCTTAAAATTAAATTTAATACAAGTGCAATTGACGTTGCAGCTACAATAATTCCTAACATATTACTCCTTTATCTACTTATAATGCATCTGCTTATAACCTTCTAACCTTTTTTTATAGGCTGAATTAAGCATTGCATTTTTTGAATCTAAAAAATCTATCGCTAAACACTCTTGATTACCTCGACCAATTCTTCCTAAATATTGAATCAATCTTCCATAATAAGAAATCGGTGTGGCAAACATAATTGTGTTTAAATGGGGAAAGTCAATCCCTTCTCCAAAATATGACGTTGTAGCTAAAATCAATGATTTCGATTTTACTAAATTCATATTTTCTACTTGTTCTTTTTTATTTTGACTACCATGAACACATATATAATCAATATTTTCTTTTTGCAAGAAATTTTCTAGAATATTAATGTGTTCTATTCTATCAGTTAAAACTAAAATTTTCCTTTCAATATTATCTTTTATTGCATCTATTATTAAATTATTTCTATTTTCATCTACACAAAGTTCATTTATTATAGTTGCATAATTATCAGCATTGCTTGAAAACTCTGTTCTAATTATTTTTAACTTATTATTGTGTGTTCTTTTTTTCTTATATTCATAAGAAACTTCGCCCAATTGTTGATATAAAATTGGTTGTAACTCATCTTTTCTATTAGGAGTTGCACTTAAACCTAAAATATATCTTCCTTTGAAACTTTTAATAATTTGTTCAAAAGTAAGTGCTGGAATATGATGGCACTCATCAACGATTACAAAAGAGTATTTTTCAATAATAGTTGGGTCATTTTTCAAACTTTGCATTGTTGCAACATCAATTATTCCATTTAATTTATTATGCCCTTTTCCCAAATATCCAATATCTTTTTTGTCATAACCAAAATAATCAACAAATCTCTCAATCCACTGATTTAAAAGCATATTTTTATTAACAACAATTAATGTTGTACAAGCTCGTACTTCAAATATCTTTGCCCCAAGTAAAGTTTTACCAAACCCTGGAGGTGCTACACAAATAGAATAATCAGATTTTTTAATCTCTTTAATTGCATCAGCTTGTTCAGGTCTTAAATTGAAAGTTACCTGTTTTGTTTCAATTTTATTAAAAACTCTATTATCAACAAAAGAAAATTTAACTGCATTTGAGTTAAAAAAATCTACAATTTTTTCTTTTAAACCCCTTGGTAACATCAAATATTTTTCATTCTCTTCAAATGACTTAATATATTTTGGAGTGTTATACAAAGGTTTTCTAAGACTTAGCAAAACTTTTATTTGAGGATTCTCAAAAGTAGCAAATGACTTTAACATACTAATTAATGATTTTGACAATTTTGCTGTTGGGATATAAATAAACTCTTCCAAAATCATTTCGATAGTATCAAGTGGAAAATCAATCTTTTTCAAATCTTTTTCAATACTATTTGAAGTTGGAACTTCTGTAAAATTACAAACTAACTCTTTTGAAACCTTTGATACATTTAATAATAGTTTCCATTGGTCTTCATAAATTTTATTTGTATTTACATCAATAAATATTGTTTTATTTTTATCCCTAAATTTTAAATGAAGTGGCAATTCTATTGAATTTCCTAAATTCTCTTTTGTTGCAAACTCCCTATTTGGATAAGTTTTCCCACTAATATTCGCTTTTTTTAAAATATACAAAGCAAAGTTAAAAGCAATTTTTGAAGAGATTTCTTCTTCGAAAAAAATCCAAACCAAAAGAGAATTATAAGAACTAAGTTCATAATAACCTTTAATATTTAAAGAGTTTAAAGCAATTTGCAGTTTAAATTTATCTTCATCAGCAATTTCAAAAACTACAAACTTTGACATATTTTTTTGATTTATACAATAAGTAGCTAAAAAACTATTCCCTCTTAAATGCTCTTCTATCTCTTTATTTGTCAGAGGTAAATAATCTTCAGCTTTAAAAGTTGCAGTTACTGGATAAAAAGCCTGTTTTTGACCATCTCGACTTATCCATTTTTTAGCATAAATATCAAATCGAGCAATAAATAAAGATTTAAAAAGCTCAATTTTTTCATCTTTATTTAATACTCTATTTTCAAGAGCAGTTAGTTCTTTTTGTTTTTTAATTTCATCTTTTAAAAACTCTATCTCTTCTTCAATTTTATTCTTTTGGATATATAAAGCTTCTAATCTTTTTTCAAGAGTTTCCATCGTAACCAATCAAAGATAAAAATTTTTCAACAACTAAAAATGAACCAAAAACTAAATATTCTTCATTTTGTTCAATTGTTATTTTATCTTCGTTTATTATGTTTAATTCATTTATTATTTTTAATAAATTATTTTTATCAACTATTCTCTTATCATCAAGCTCAATAATAATTATTTTCTTTATAATGGGTTTTAATATTTTTAATACCCCCTCATAATCCTTATCACCATAAGAGTTATATATAAGAGTAATTTTTCTATTTCCAAACTCTTTTACTATCATTTGAGCTGCTAATGGATTATGCCCAACATCAATTGTAACATTTGGTAAAATCCTTTGACATCTACCAAATAATGCAACATCATCAAATAATTTCAAATCAATATCAATTTTTAATTCATTTAAACAAGCAATTACCAAATGAAGATTTCTTTTTAAATAATTAGCAAACTTATCATTTATAGAATATTTATCAAACTCTTTTACTTGAACTATTTCAATATCTCTATTTCGTTCATTTTTTATCTGTTCTTTTACTTCATAAGCTGTTTTTATAACATCATCATAAAGCTGATATCCAATTAACATCTTATTATCAACTGAACGCATTTTTGTCATTGCGATTTCTCTTACACTGTTTCCTAAAAAACTTTGATGATCAAGTCCAATAGTTGTAATTAGTGACAAATCATTTTCAACTACATTAGTTGCATCAAATTCACCACCAAGTCCTGCTTCTAAAACTAAATAATCAAAATCTTTAGATAAATAAAAAGCCAAAAGTGTTGTATATTCAAAGTATGTTAATTTTTGTAAAATCTCAACATCATACAAATCTTGCAAAAATTTATGAGCTACTTCCAACTCTTCATCTTTTACATCATTTCCATTTATCCAAATTCTTTCATTAAATTTTACAATATGAGGTGAACTATAATGTAAAACTTTAAAATCTTTTTTATATAAATAGTGTGCTAAAAATCTTCCAGTACTTCCTTTTCCATTTGTTCCAACAATATGAATTACAAAAGGAAGTTTTATTT
>OBMA010001631.1_pt1 | contig 13653 bp, 6 predicted proteins | sample 1539141 | NCBI WGS metagenome assembly OBMA01 (sample SAMEA3991484, study PRJEB22521) | metagenome | biome: anthropogenic terrestrial biome; feature: sewage plant; material: raw primary sludge | place: Sweden | collected 2012-09-26 | reverse complement strand
TGTTCATGAGGATCTTCTTTCACTATTTTTTCTTTGATCATGACACTGTCTGCTACCATTCGACGAAGTTGGTCAAAGTTAGGTGCCTGTATCTCAAAGTTGATTAGTTCTGCCCAGTTTTTTTCGTTGCTTATCAATCCATGTTTAAGCATCTCGGCATAGCCAGAACAAAGATTATAGACATCAAGAGTCCTAAGGAAATTGGTATCTATAATAACGCTATTGGCTGCATTAAACACTCCAACTTCATTCTTTAATCCATTGAAATTGATTCCTGTCTTGCCTCCTACAGAAGCATCGACCATAGATAATAAGGTAGTAGGAATATTAATGTAATTGATACCACGTTTGAATGTTGAAGCAGCAAATCCTCCTAAGTCGGTAACCATACCTCCACCAATAATAACAAGAAGAGAATGACGGGTTCCGCCACAATTTCCAAGTTCGGTCCAAACATAAGCCAATGTTTCCAGAGTCTTATGAACATCGGTACTACCTATAACAATAAGTTTACCTTTTTTAATATCTTCCAATCCAGAAACCAACGGTAAACAATTCTTTTCAGTAGTTTTATCAACTAGAACAAACAACTTATCATACACGCATCGCGAAAAAGCGGCAGTCAGTTCTTTCTCTATATCTTCTGATATAATTACTTCTTGATTTCCCATCTTGTTATTTCTTTTTTCTGCAAAAGTACAGCAAATGGGTGAAGAATCAAAATAAAGTTCATTTTATTTTAGATTGTAACATGTTACATACTATTAATAAATCCTGAAAAAAGTGAGATAAGATACAAAAATTGACTATTCGTAGATTTTTTAAGTGCAATAGTTAAACTTATCCGCCATTTTCACGTCATATGACCATAACACAATAAAAGAACGTATGAATAAATTTTTATCGCTGATTATTCTGTTTGTTGCCATTTCAGCAACCACTTACGCCCAGAAGCGTGAGATCACAGGAAAAATAATTGAGAGTGACACAAAAAGTGCAGTAGCTCAAACCACAGTACAACTACTCCGGTCTGACAGCACATTCGTTGGGGGTACAGTGACTACAAACGTTGGTACTTTCAAAATGGAAGCTCCCAAAAACGGGAAATATATAGTTAAAGTATCCTACATAGGGTACAAAACGGTATATAAAGCTGTCAATATCACATCAACGGATGGTATTGCATTAGGTACAATCACCTTATCTCCTGATGCCATTATGCTTAAGGGAGCGACAGTGACAGCCCATCTTGCTAAAGTACAGGTAAAAGAAGATACCTTTATATATAATGCAGATGCGTATAGAGTCCCTGAAGGTTCTGTACTCGAGGAGCTGGTTAAAAAGTTACCCGGAGCAACGGTTAGTGATGATGGTACTATAAAGATCAACGGTAAACAAGTCAAGAAGATATTACTTGAAGGTAAAGAATTCTTTACCGGTGACACAAAAACAGCTATGAAAAACTTACCAACATCAATGATCGAGAAGATTAAAGCATATGATCAGAAAAGTGACTTGGCAAAAGTTACTGGTATTGACGACGGTGAAGAGCAAACCGTTCTTGATCTAGGCGTCAAACCTGGCATGAAAAAGGGTCTTATCAGCAATTCCGACTTAGGTATAGGTACTGAAGACAGATATAGTGGACGTTTGATGGGAGCACGTTTCAGTGATAAAATTAGAGTTATGGCATTTGGTAATGCCAATAACACGAACGACATGGGATTCCCAGGCGGAGGAGGTGGAGGACGCTCCGGGGGAGGTAGACAAGGTTTGAACGCAAGCAAGATGCTCGGTGTCAACTTCAACTATGATGATAACAACAAGTTCTCTATGGACGGTAGTGTCCGTTGGAATCATAGTGATGCAGATGCACAGACTAAATCATCATCACAAAATTTTGTCAGCACTGCAGGATCATTCACTAATGGTATTACGAACAACATGAGTCGCAACAACAACTGGAATATGAACATGCGCTTAGAATGGAAGCCTGATACAATGACAAATATTACGTTCCGTCCATCTTTCGGCTACTCAACAAGTGACAGCTACTCAACCAGCCAGTCTGCCTCATTCAAAGAAGATCCTTATCTGCATACTGCGGATCCTCTCAACAACCTGAACCAAATAGACGATAGCGTAAAAGTCAATAAAAGGGAAAATAGTTCAATAAACTACAGCGATAGCAAAAATTTTGGAGGCGAGTTCCAATACAATCGTAAGCTGAACAATACTGGCCGTAACATAACGTTGAGAGCCACAGAAAACTACAGCGAGAGCAACAGTAAATCACTGTCAACTTCGAATGTTCATCTATATCAAATAAAAAACAATAAAGGTGCAGACTCAACATATCAGACAAACCGTTTCAATGTCACGCCTTCCAAGAATTGGAATTATAGTGTGCAAGCTACTTATAGTGAACCTATCATGAAAGCCACCTTCCTGCAATTTAGTTACCAGTTCCAATATAGATATTCAAAGAGTGACCGTGCCACATACGATTTCAGTAACTTGGGCGAAGACTTCTTCAACGGACTAACTCCTAGCTACGGAGGATGGGGTGGATATCTCTCACGTTTGGAAAATCCCTACACTGCTTATGAAGATGAGGACCTTAGTCGTTATTCGGAATATAAAAACTACATTCACGACATACAGGTAATGCTACGTGTTATCCGTACTGCATATAATTTTAATGTAGGCGTACGCTTCGTTCCACAAACATCACATTTCACACAGGATTATCAAGGCAAACATACAGATACCACCCGTACAGTTTCCAATATCACCCCTACAATGGATTTCCGTTACAAATTCTCCAAGACGAGTCAGCTGAGGGTCAACTATCGTGGCAATACGGAACAACCAAGTATGACACAGCTACTCGATATCACCGATAACTCAGATCCATTAAACGTATCAAAAGGTAATCCGGGTCTAAAGCCATCGTTTACAAACAATCTTCAAATATTTTACAATAATTACATTCAATCACACCAACGTTTTATTTTCGCCAACTTCAGTGCAAGCACCACAAGCAATAACATTAGCAACATGGTAACTTACGATGAGACAACAGGTGGACGAACAACAAGACCAGAAAACATTAATGGAAACTGGAATACAGGTGGTAATTTCACATACAATATGGCAATAGACACTGCCGGTTATTGGAATGTAAGCACATACACAAACCTTAATTACACAAATAGTGTAGGTTATTTTTACGACAACTCGATCAAGAACTCGGTCAAAAATACGACAAGAACAACAGCTGTAAGTGAACGTCTCACTTCCGGATATCGTAATGACTGGTTTGAATTTGAGCTCAATGGTGGTTTTAGCTACAACCACTCTCGCAATCTTCTTCAGAATAATAATAATCTTGATACATGGCAGTTCTCTTACGGAGCAAGCACAAATATCACTTTACCGTGGGGTACCCGTATTGCCTCAGATATCAGTATGAGCAGCCGTCGCGGTTATAACGATGCCTCTATGAACACTAACGAATTAATATGGAATGCTCAGATTAGTCAAGGATTCCTTCAAGGTAATCCTCTCACAGTATCTCTGCAATTCTATGATATCCTGAACAATCAGAGCAATTATAGCCGCACAATTGATGCATATTCGAGAAGTGATGTTCAATATAATTCTATTACAAATTTTGCCATGCTTCATGTAATCTATCGCATGAATGTGTTTGGTAATAAAGAAGCACGTGCCAACATGCGCGCAAACCGCATGGGTAATGATGACGGTCCAGGCAATTTTGGAAGAGGACGCGGAGGAAACCGTAGTGGCGGAGGCAATCATGGTGGTGGTGGCTTCGGCGGAGGAGGCTTCGGCGGAGGTCCTATGTAATTAGCTAAAATTAGACTACTATAATGTTGATAGAAAAGTCAACGCGATCACCGTCTGCCGTGTAGGCAGGCGGTGTTTTTATTTAAAAGAAGTTGTTGTTATCTCAATCATTGGCTGTTCCATAGGCAACAACTCAGTTTGTCTTTGACTCCTATATCTATACTCTTTAGGGGACATGCCTACATACTGTTTGAAATACTTTCCGAAGAATGACTGGGTGGGAAAGTTTAGTCTGCCGGCAATCTCTTTGATACTGGCATGAGTATATTCCAACATGTGTTTAGCATCTGTTATCACCTTCTGAACAATCCAGTGGAGAGCAGAATGACCCGTTTTCTCCTTTACTATTTGTGAGAAATAACTATATGTAATACATTGCTCAGAAGCATAAAAAGCAACGCTTCGTTCTTTCTGATAATTAGAATCAAGAGAAATCATAAACTGTAGTACAACCAAATCATTTCTATCAGGCGTAGATGTCTCCAAAGTATCGTTTGATAAATATATATTTATGATCTCATAACCGAGTGCCATTGCCAATGATTTAATCAGTTCTATTAACACGACTCGTCTATTATCTTCAATATCATCATTCTCTACAACCTGTGTCCAATGATAAATAGCCATCATAAGTTTCATAATGTCCTCTGACTGACTTTCTGTAAGAGATAACCGCATATGAGTAGAAATGTATATTTGACTTCTGACATCTAGCACATGACTCACTAAAGGCATAACAAACTCATGGGAAGCACGCGTTACGATACCTTTGAAATCTTTACTCACATTAAGAAGATGTATAAATGATGTATTTGCAAAAAAGAACAAATCAGATTTATGCATTTCATATCTTTCCTCATTGACTTGCAGTTCAAGGCTTCCCTCTGTACAGAACAGGAAACCAAGCATATCTATAATTGTGAAAGAATTACCTGCCTTCAACATATCGTCAGCATCCTCAGGTAAAAAATAATATTCGAATGGCAATTGCGATTTTGTTTTCATGTTGCAAAAATAGCAAATGATATGTCATCTGGTATTTATTTTAAATCTTTTTAATCCGACATTTTGCAAATCGAACAATATCAACATCATATCGGTCTTGTGGTGTTTATTTTTTGATTGTATTTTTGCAGCAGTTTTTTAAGTTATAAATAAATCATTGTGTTATGTTTAAAAAGAATGTATTAATAATTTTAAGCACAGTCTTTATGATTGGCTGCTCATCAAAACAGGAAAGTAATATTGTAGAATCTCTGCCAGTAAAGACTATAATCGTAAACGAGACAACTGAAACTGGACAAAACACTTATATTGGAACTGTAGAAGAATCATACGGTTCACAAATAAGTTTTGCTACCATAGGGACTGTAAATACAGTAAATGCAGATGAAGGTATGGCTGTTAGGAAAGGACAGATCTTGGCAACACTGGACAAGTCGACAATGATGAATACCTACGAAATTGCGAATTCTACACTCTCTCAAACAATGGATGCCTATAAGCGTATGCATACATTATATAATAAAGGAAGTCTACCTGAAATCAAATTCATAGAAATACAAACAAAACTGGCTCAAGCTCAAGCAAGCGAACGAATCGCCAAGAAGAACCTAGGCGACTGTATCCTCCGTGCTCCATTTGACGGTTATATATCCCAACGTTCAGTTGATATAGGCAATAACGTCGCTCCTGGAGTCATTTGTTTTAAAATAGTAAAGATCGACCATATAAAAGTAAAGGTGTCTGTCCCTGAAAAAGAGATATCAAAGATACAGATAGGAATGCCTGTATCATTCAGCGTTGCAGCTCTCGGAGACCGCTCTTTTAGTGGTATTATTAAAGAGAAGGGTGTTCAGGCTAATGCTCTCAGTCACACTTATGATATCAAAATTGAGGCAAGTAATAAGGACCACATACTACTCCCGGGAATGGTCTGCAGCGCAGTGATAGATATCAATAACAGAGATAAGACTATTATCATTCCACAGGAGACTGTACTCGTAGACGGAGAAGGACAGTATGTATGGGTGGTTAATGGAAATGTGACTCACAGACGAAGCATCACGACATCAGGTGTCACTAACAAGGGAGCTGTTATTACTAGTGGGTTGCATGATGGAGAACAGATTGTTATCAAGGGAATTAACAAAATTAGTGAAGGTTCTAAAGTAAAGATTCAATAATGAAGAAACAACATAGATTTGACGCCGTGGAGGCCGTCATGCGTTACAGAAGCATCATGCTTCTGATACTGTCAGTATGCATCGTTTTCGGTGTCTACTCGCTCATCAATATGCCAAAAAATGAATTCCCTTCATTTACAATCCGTCAAGGTGCCGTTGTGGGTGTCTATCCTGGAGCAACATCAGCTGATGTAGAGTCACGACTCACCAAGCCTCTTGAGAAATTTCTTTGGAGTTTCAAAGAGATTAAGAAATCCAAGACTTACTCAGAGACCAAGGATGGGGTGTGTTACGTATTCGTCGAGCTAAATGATGATGTAAAAAACAAGGATGAATTCTGGAGTAAATTCAAGCACCGACTACAGCAGTTCAAAACGGAACTTCCTTCAGGAGTGCTAGCCCTGATAGCGAATGATGATTTCGGAGACACTTCGGCGATGCTCATCACACTTGAAAGCAAAGACAAAACCTATCGTGAGTTGCATGACTATATGACAGACCTACAAGATAAGTTACGCACATTACCTTCTCTAGCCAACTTGCGTGTCTACGGTGAACAACAGGAACAGATCAGTGTATATATTGATCGTGACAGGTTATCATCCTATGGGCTTAACACCATAACTATTCTCGGTAATCTGCAGGCTCAAGGTATGACCATGATAAGTGGCTCTGTAGATGACAAGAACACTGTCCGTCCAATCCACCTGCAGTCGAATATGAGTACCGAGAATGACGTATCCCAGCAGATAGTTTATTCTGACCCAAATGGCAACGTCATACGTCTTAAGGATATTGCAACGATAAAACGTGAATATCCGGAATCTGATTCATACGTCAAGAATAATGGCAAGAAGTGTATTGTTCTCTCACTCGAAATGACTGAGGGTAATAATATTGTGGAGTTCGGGAATAAGGTTAAAGAGATCATCAGCGATTTTAAAACGACATTACCCTCCGATGTCTCAATTTATACGATTACTGATCAGAGTAACCTGGTCAATCATTCTGTTCTTCAGTTTCTTGAGGAACTTTTCATATCCATTTGTTCAGTGATATTCGTTATCATGCTCCTCCTCCCCATGCGTGTGGCAAGTGTGGCAGCAGCTACCATCCCAATAACGATACTTACATCATTAGGTATATTTATGGCATGCGGAATAGAACTCAATACCGTTACATTGGCGGCCTTAATTGTCACGTTGGGAATGGTTGTGGACAATAGTATAGTGATTATCGACTGCTATGTTGAAAAAATAGATGAAGGAATGAGTCGCTGGCACGCAGCATCGGCATCCGCCAAAGAGTTTTTCTCATCAATATTCAGTGCAACACTTGCTATTTCCATCACTTTCTTTCCACTACTTCTAACAATGAGAGGACAGATGCTTGACTTTGTAAAATGGTTTCCTTTTGGCGTCTCCATTATCCTAGGTACATCATTGCTCGTAGCAGTCTTCACTGTTCCTTGGATGCAATATACCTTTATCAAGAAAGGACTCAAGAAAGACTCTCCTAAGAAAAACCGACGCACCTTACTGGATATAATCCAGCATTACTATAACATCCTTATCAACGCATGTTTCAAACACCCATTTATTACCCTTGGTATTGGTGTCATCTCTGTTATCATCGGAGGGTCGATTTTCTCTAACCTACCCCAAAAACTGATGCCTCGTGCAGAACGTTACCAGTTTGCTGTTGAGATGTATTTACCAGCCGGCACAGCAATAGAGCGCACAGAACAGATTGCCGACAGTTTGGAGCACATGATGAAACGTGATCCTCGTGTCCTTAACATCACAACGTTCTACGGAAGTGGATCTCCTCGTTTTCAGATGAGTTATGCTCCTCAAATAGGTGGAACCAACTTTGCTCAGTTCATCGTCAATACCGAAGACGATAAAGCAACAGAGGCTTTACTCGATAAGTTTACCCCGATCTATTCAAATTACTTTCCTGATGCCCAAATACGTTTCAAGCAACTGGACTATTCCGATGCTTTGTCTCCGGTAGAAATACGTTTTAGCGGAAATGATTTACAGCAAATTCACAAGACTGTAGAAGCAGCAATGCAGGTGATGCGTAAAGATAGTAACCTACTGCTTGTGAGAAGTAACTTCGAAGGAACTACCAGTGGTCTGAATGTAATCATGAATAGCGACGAGGCCAACAGACTTGGTATCAGCAAGTCTATACTGTCGATGAATCTAGCCACACGATTTGGAGATGGTATTCCTCTCACTACGGTTTGGGAAGATGACTACCCCGTAAAGGTTCTACTGAAAGACAATCGTACAAGCAAACAAACAGTAGACGACCTTAACAATTCCACAGTCAGCGGTTTGATACCTGGAGTATCAATGCACCTGAGACAAGTGGCAGAAGTAAAGCCAGACTGGCATGAGACAATGATTGTACGTCGAAATGGTGTGCGCACCATATCTGTATTTGCCGATGTACGTCGTGGAGTGAATCTCGATAAGGTGACCAACAGCACACTAGCCAGTCTGAAGTCTATCCACATACCTGATGGGGTAACAATGAAGGTAGGAGGACAACGTTCCAGCGACGATGAAAATGGGCCGCAGATATATAATGGACTTGCCATCTCTATCATAATAATCTTCGTTATTCTGTTATTCCACTTCCGAGATATACGCATGTCTGTTCTTATCATGCTCTCGCTCACATTCTCATTGCTCGGAGCAGCCTTAGGTATTATGACCATGCATCAGAATATCAGTATGACAGGCACACTGGGAATGATTTCGCTCATGGGTATTATCGTGAGAAACGGAATAATCATGATTGACTATGCCGAAGAACTGCGCAAGAAACATCGTCTCAGCGCCAAACATGCAGCTTTCCAAGCAGCCCAACGCCGTATGCGACCAATCTTCCTTACTAGTGCAGCAGCCTCTATGGGTGTGATACCTATGGTCATTCAAAACTCACCGATGTGGGGACCAATGGGAGTCGTGGTTTGCTTTGGAACCATAATATCAATGTTCTTCATTATTACAATGATCCCTATCGGTTACTGGATGATTTTCAGACTAGAAGACCATAAACGTCATCTAAAAAATGAGAAAGAACATGCACAATTGTTACTTGATAAAATCCAGTCATAAACAATTTAAACAAAAAACAAGATGAAACGATTATATATAATTGCATTATCAGTAATTACATTATTACCTATACATGCACAAAAAGTTTATACCCTCAAGGAATGTCGGCAGCTTGCAATACAGAACAACGTCAAGATGCGTGATGCACAACTCAAGATCTTACAGTCAAAAGAGACAGAGAAGAATGCATTCTCAAAGTATCTACCCTCAGTATCTGCAGGGGCTACATACTTCCGTTCCAATGATTATCTGGCCAAGAAAGAGATATCCCTCTCTGCTCAAGAGCAGCAGGAATTAGGCTCTGTACTATCCCAGATGGGGCTTGATCCGTCAGCACTGGCCTCTCTACCATCCTCTTTTGCCTTCAATATGATGAGACATGGCACGATTGCTCAAGTAATGGCGATGGAACCGATTTATGCCGGCGGTCAGATAACAGCAGGAAACAAACTGGCAAAACTGCAAACAGAAGTGACCAAGCTTCAATTGCAACAGTCCAAAGATGAAATCATTTCATCCACGGAGACTTATTACAATCAATTACTTACTCTTTTTGAAAAGGTTAAAACCCTTGATGCCGCAGATCGTCAGCTACTGCGCATCCATCAAGATGCAGAGAACGCATACAAAGGTGGTATCTCTAATAAAAACGATATTCTTACTGTTGAACTAAAACAGAATGAACTGGCCACAAACCGTCTAAAATTGGATAACGGAATCAAATTGTGTAAGATGGTACTGGCTCAATACATAGGACTTAATGGTGAAGACATTCAGATAGACACGGTTCTAGCATCTGTGATTCCAGAACCATCCACCTATCTTGTCGACCATGTCACTGCACTCAACAACCGTACTGAGATAAAGCTTCTCGATAGAAACGTAGAAGCAAATAAACTTCAGACTAAGTTAAAAAAGGGAGCATTACTTCCTACGGTTTCGGTCGGTGCTGTGGGAGTATATCAGGATCTCTTAGGAGAGGGACAAACCAATGTTATTGGAATGGCCACAGTCAGTGTACCGATCAGTGAATGGTGGAGTGGCAATCATCTAGTGCATCACCAGAAAATTGCGGAACAGATAGCTAGTCAGGACAGAGAAGATAATCGCCAACTGATGCTCATTCAGATGCAAAGTGCATATAATGATTTGGACAACGCTTACAAACAGATATTACTGGCACGTAAAAGCATTGACAAGTCGGCGGAAAACCTACGTCTCAACGAGGATTATTATCATGCCGGCACAAGCACCATGGGTGACCTTTTAGATGCACAAACACAAAACCAGCAATCGCGTGACCAGTATGCTGACGCTGTAAGCCAATATCTCAATAGCAAAACAGCCTACTTGATTGCGACAGGACGGGAAGCAGAATAATATCAATAACTTTCTATTTATTTTCGCATTCCACGATTATTTTGTAATTTTGCACTCTCTTTTCCAATTAGCGAAAAAGAGAGTGCAATAATTTTATGTTATGGGAATAGAGAAAGGGATATTCAAACGTACAGAGCTACTGCTCGGCGATGAGGTTACAGACAGAATTTCATCAGTAAATATTATTATTTTCGGTGTTGGAGGCGTAGGAAGCTGGTGCGCAGAAAGCCTAGTTCGCTCGGGGATAAGAAAGATGACCATTGTCGACTCCGACCGTGTTTGCATTACCAATGTCAACAGGCAGCTTATGGCTACCACCAAGACAGTCGGTCAGGTAAAGGTTGATGCCTTGAAAGAACGTCTTCTTGACATAAATCCAACAGCAGAAATCAACGCTGTACAAGAGATGTACAATGCAGAGACTGCAGACTCCTTTCACATTGAGGAATATGATTACATAGTCGACGCCATAGATAGCCTTGAAAACAAAGCCCTTCTGATCAGGAATGCTTGTGAGACAAACTCTGTCTTATTCTCATCTATGGGTGCTGCGCTTAAGATGGATCCTCTTAAAATTTCTGTTGCCGAGTTCTGGAAAGTCAAAGGCTGTCCATTGGCAGCAGCACTTCGTCATAAATTTAAAAAGTCACATGTTTTCCCTAAGAAGAAATTTAAATGTGTATATAGCGAAGAGCTATTGAAAAATCGCGGTGTTAACAAATCATGTGGTACAGAATCATGCCTCTGTCCTAAGACAAAGTCAGGACCGGGTAGACAAGATCTTCTTAATCATGAATGGTGCAGTTCGAAGGCCCAGATTAATGGAACTATCGCTCATATCACTGCAATGTTTGGATTTATGATAGCAGGAATGATTCTTGAAGATATCAGGAATAAGGCACAGACTCTTGAATCAGAATCGTAATACTGTATTTTTTATATAAGAATTGCAAAAAAAATATATTTGTGTAGCTTTGTAACATTTTTTTTCTATCTTTGTACGTCCTTAGAATAATAATCTTAATACAGACGTTATGAAATTCCGAAAAAAAGTATTACTGATACTAGTCTTAATATTTGTGTTCTCGGCAAATATTCTTGCAAGTTCAATAAGACCTGATACGACACACCAAACAATAAGAATCATTGGAGATAGATATTACCCACCTTACGAATTCCTAGACGAGAATGGGGTTCCTAAGGGTTTCTGCATTGATCTCATCAAGGAAGTGATGAAGAGATTAGGCAAACCATATACGATACAACTAGTATCACGTGATGAGATAATAAATCTCGTGAAAGCACGAAAAGCCGACATCGTTCTCGAAATGACCTATACCCCCGAACGGGCAAAGATTCTTCATTTCGGTACAATTTATAATTATGCATTCAAAGGAGTATTGTTTCGTAAGGAAGAGAAAGATATAATTTTTTTCGAACAGTTACAAGGCAAGACCGTGGCTGCTGAAAAAGGATCACATGCAGAGAATTTACTAAAGAACGCTAACCAAAAAATTAAGATTGTGCCCTTGCACGATCTAAAAGAAGGTTTTGAACTGCTTAAATCAAGGAAATGCGATGCGATGTTCTGCAATTATGATATTGCAAAATACATATCAGCCCATCAAAAAGGTTTGAAAGCCTCGAATGTAGGACTTCCTCCTGAAAAATACTGTCTGACCTGTTCGAGCGAAGCCCTTCTTACCAAAATAGATTTCATCATCTACGACCTAAAGAAAGACGGGACATACGATAAGTTAAATGACAAATGGTTTCATGAAAACGATGCAGACTACTATCTTCATATCATATATTCCGGTCTTGCAATTGTACTAATACTATTTGTTCTTTTCACAATATTTTCGACACTACTACACTATCGTGTAAAGAAAGCAAAAGTACAATTGGAACGCAATCAACAAAATCTTGATATCTCACTCCACGCTGGGGATATAGGCATCTGGGGATATCATGTCAAGAAGAAACTTTTTTATAATGTTTTTTGTGATTACTTTCCTGACAAGGGACGTCCGTATGACGTAGAGATAACAATGTTCCATCCTGACGACAAAAAGATTTTTGCAAATGCCATCCAGCAAGCTTGTGAAGGCAATCCCCCAGACAAGCCTATCATTGTCAGGATGGATCATACGGGCAAGAAAAACTGGATGTACGTGGAAAAAGAGATTCATTCGATGCGTGATGTGAAAGGAAATGTAGAAAGAATTATCGGGACTCATAAAGATGTGAGTGAAAGAATAATCAAGGACAAAAAAATTCGTGAACTTCTTAATGACCATGAAATAATCTTTAATAACTCATCAATAGGCACACAATACTTCGATGCCGATGGTTATCTGATAAGAATTAATGATGCTGCATGCGAGATCTTCGGTATCGAAAACAAAAAAGAATTATTGTCCAAGCGACCCAACCTATTCGAATATCCACAACTGAAAGACCTTATTGATAAGAATCATTTGAAATATGAACATTTTGTGATATGTGATGACTATGACAAATACGCTAATACAGAACACTTTTACTTGCGTAAAAAACATGGAATACACTATATCGACACTTATATTACACCTATCTTTGGAGCTGACAATAAATTATCTTGTGTGATTGTCAACAATAGCGACATGACAGAAAAGGAAAAACTGCGAAAACAAGTGGAGGAATATGCATTTAGGATGAAATACATATTGAAAGCTAGTGGTGTGCTCACATGGACATATAATCCTGACACCCAGATGAGTGTATCTGTTGACGAATGTCAATGCAGGACTGAAGAGGTTAACTGTGTTCAACTGGCCCAAAATGTCAGCCTAGACTATAGGGATCAAGTTATGGACTTGTTTGCAAAAATGAACAAGCGTGAGATGGAGGTATTTAGTATGCAAGTAAAGTTTGACCACACTTACGTAAACGATGAAGCAACTTACTATACAATCGAAGGTACACCTGTAAGAGATAAAAATGGGAAAATAACCTATTATCTGGGACTTAGTATCAATATCACCGAACTTATTAATGTTCAGAACAATCTCCAACACGAAAAGGAAGAGGCTCAAAAA
>OBMA010001629.1_pt1 | contig 13677 bp, 17 predicted proteins | sample 1539141 | NCBI WGS metagenome assembly OBMA01 (sample SAMEA3991484, study PRJEB22521) | metagenome | biome: anthropogenic terrestrial biome; feature: sewage plant; material: raw primary sludge | place: Sweden | collected 2012-09-26 | reverse complement strand
CATCGTAAGGTGTCTGTAAAAATGCCTTAATCCCAAGAATGATTTTCTTGCCTTTATTGGCGGTGGTTATCAAGCCCACTTTATTCCCAAATTCGTATTGTTTATGCGCTTTTCCTTTGGCAATACACCGGGTAAAAGGCTTGTGAATGCTGTAAATTTTATCGGCATCGTTTCTTTTTTGTGTGACCGCTTTTGTGTAAAGTGTTAGTAAATCTTTATAAAATTCTTGCTGTTCTTTCGTAAAATTGCGTTGCAATTCACGAATCAGTCTCATGGCTATGGTTTTTAGTTGTCTTTGAGACTTTTTTGCTATTTTTGCTCGCTTGGGATGTTTTCCGTTGTAGGTGTTGCGCACCATTTGTTTGCTGACTTTTGTGTAGCGTTGTCTTTGTTTTATGCCTTCATTTTCGGCTATTTTGTTGCAATAATCAATCACTTTTTTGCACAATTTTGCATCGGTAGGAAAAGAGGTATTATTCTCCTGAACGGTAGTATCGGACAAAACAAAATTTGAGGTGTTCGTCTTGGCATCGTGCATTCTTACGCTGTAGGCAAAGATTTTTTCGATACCTTTTTCGCCAATTCTTTTTCGGAAATGAACAAAATTACTCGGGTCACAAGGAAATTCGTGTTCAAAGAAAACCCTGCCACAAAAATACTGCATATAAGGATTCATGATCCAGGCTTTTTCCAACGTCTCATCGCCCAAATTATACAAATGTTTCAGTAGCAAACAACCCACCATAAACCGAATCGGATGGCTCGGATTGCCCACTTTGGAATACAAGGGCGAAAATTCTTTCTCAAAATAATTCCAATCTATTTTTTCTGAAAGTAGAACAAGTTCATGCTCGTGGTCAATAAAATCCACCAACATTGGGCGGAATAATTCTGGCTTCTTTTCTGGATTTTTCCCCAACATATTTGCAAGGTTTTAAAGCTCTAAGATACAAATTCTTGCAATAAAAAACAAGCTATTTTAAACCCAAAATACTAATAATCAGTAAATTATAGGTGGTTTAAGGAGAGACTAAATATGATTTTGCCCAGGTTGTTTTTAGCAAGAAACCTACTAACACAAGATGGTATTATATTTATCAGTATTGATGATAATGAACAATCAAACTTAAAATTACTGCTAGATGAAATTTTTGGACAGGAGTGTTTTATCGGTACTTTACCAAGATTAACAAAAAAATCAGGCAAATCAACAGAATCGCTTGCACGAAATCATGATTACGTTTTAGTGTATGGGAAAAATGACAATGCTATTTTAAGGGGTACATTACATACAGATGTTGGGTTTTCACACCAAGATGAATTTTTTGAACAAAGGGGTGCATTTAAGTTAAATCAAACCTTAGATTATAACACTCTTGGATATGTGTTAATACCCAGTTTTATCACTGAATTTATAATCAACTTAAGTGCTACAGCAACAATGATGTCATTATGACATTTTTATTTGGTAGAAAAATGCCATATTGCCGGTTTAGGGGCTGACAATATCAATTGTCCGAAAAATCCATAAGTTCATTTGTTTTAAGAATAAGTTTTTCAAAGGATTGAACATCCATATCTTGCTTTGCCTTTTTATCTAAAATATCGTTTCTTATTTCAACCGAAACCATTGACATTTCATCTAACAAATCATCCAGGTCTTTTTCAGAAATCTTTTCATTTTTCGCCAGCCTAACAAACCGGATAACAAACTTATTGAACGCAACCAAAACATTTTCACCAGCAATAAAAATCATTCGTTGGCTTAAAAGCCTTAATTCTATTATATCCTCGTGGGTAATCTTTTCTTTACGCACAATATCTTCCAATTGCCTTATAAGTTCCTGGTAAATGGTCGTTTTTAAAGTTAAAAAACGAATACGTACCTCTTTGTTAAGCTCATTTTCGGTTTGTTTCCCCAGCAACGACCAGGTTGTTAGGGCAGTTATTGCGAAACCTATAATGGCTGCAAATATCTCGTATGTAAAAGGTTCTGTCTTTTCACTATTTAAAACCATACGCAAAATCAAATACCCAAAAAAGAGTATAAGAGCTATTATTATCAGTTTTTTAAATGTGTTCATTTAATTTGGTTGTGTTTTTTCCGCATTAATACCCTTGACGGTTTTTTGAAAGAAAGTATTATTTGGTACGTTAAAGATTCCATCATCATCTTCTAATTCAGTAAACATCAGATTTATATTTACTACTGTCGCTTGTACTTCAGGGTCATACAGCTTTATTTTCGAACCTGTTTTGAAAGGGTTCATTATAAAAATAAATATTCCTGAAATAATATTGCTTAAAATACTCCATACAGCAAACAACTCAATTGCTACAACAGAGAGAAAACCACCAAGATATACCCAAATATTATTTAGGTTTACCCCCCAAATTATAAGCGTTAAAAAAATCAAAGCAATCCAAAAAGCTATAGCAATCGTTTTTCTTACCAGAAATAGACGATGTGGTTCATATGAATAAAGTGCAGAAAGCTTAATAAGTCGTTTTTTACTTAACGCTTTCAGAAGGAATACAACTATCACCAAAATAATGGTTAATCCCATCTTTATGAAATTTGAGTTCATGGAATTGAATAAGTCTGGGTTTAAATGGAATCCATTTCATCAGATAATTTAGTTCTGAGGTAATTTAGGGAGCTTATAAATGAAATTTTGTATTATCCCTATCCAAACAGAACTTATCATCATGGTAGCAGTTATTACAGCTAAGGACATTTGATAACTATAATCGCCTATTACCCCCAGAGAAGCAGCCGCACTAGCAAGAACAAAACTAAATTCGCCAATCTGAGATAACAAAGCTCCGGCATATATACTATCATGCCATGTACTGCCCATGCCTTTAAATATCATGGCATTTATTAAACTATTAATAACCATAACTGCAAGGGTGATTAACGATATAACACCAATGTTTTGGTATGCGAAGTGTAGGTTAAGTTGCAAACCAACTGCTAAAAAGAAAAAGGCTAAAAAGAAAACACGAAAAGGGACCAGGGCATGATCTAACCATTGGGTGGACTTATCCTGTCCGACCAATATACCTGCCAAAAGCGCTCCCAAAGCAGCCGATAACCCAAACCAATGACTTACCTGTGCCATGCCAAAACACAAAACAAAACCCAAAAATACTTGCAAGTCGTGGTCTCGTATCAAATCATGCCTGAATGGAATTTTTATTAGTTTTTTGCGAATGGCGAAATGCATAAAAATCAATATGGCCAGACCGCCAACTACTGTTCTTGCTAACTCAATGGTCTCCAATTTACCTTTGGCCATAAAGTTTAAGGTAAGCATCATTGGTACGATGAGTATATCTTGCATGATTAATACTCCGGATGTTAACAGCCCTATTTTACTTTTAATTTGCCCAGTGTTTGATAAATATTGAAAAATAATGGCAGAACTACTTAAACTGATGACAAAACTCAAAAGTATAATTACCTGCCAGGACCAATTTAAAATTTGACCTGTTATAACCATGAAAGCAAAACTGAGTAGCAATTGCGATAATGTACCCAGTAACGGTTTTTTAAAACTTTTAGAAAAGTCGGGCAGGTTAATTTCTGTTCCGATAAAAAACATGAGTAATATTACACCAAGTTCTCCAATTTCGTTAATCGTTGATGAATTTGAAATAACCCCGAACACCTCAGGCCCCAGAATGATTCCCGCTATGATATAGGCAATAAAATAAGGTTGTTTCGCTCTTTTTAATAAAAGTGCTAAAAATAATATCGTAAGCGATACTATAAACAGTCCGTTTAACAATCCATGATTCATCTCAAATAAAAGTTAAAGTTACCAAAGTTTTGTTTTTGCACCATTTTCTGATGTTTTTTTTAATTTAAAACCCAAAAAGAAATAAGTCATTGCCGATAGAAACGCATTAATTCCAAGCAACCAACCCGAAGCCAACAATACATTTTCAGGTTGGGTTATAAACATCCAGAGGATGATAGCTCCCAATATAACTGAGAATAATCCGTTAAATATCATCCACAATTCTCCTTTGATTTCTTTGCGAAGCCGAAAGGCTGTTATTATTTCTGATATGCCAACGAATATTGACCAAAAACTAATGCTGGCCCATAAAAAGCTGGCAATTGCAACAGTGGCAATAAGTGGAGAAACAATAACAGCAATACCTGCCAGTATACTTATTATAGCGCTAAAAATAAGCCATCCCCACCGCTTTCCCTTCCTGATTTTCCGAACCGATGCAATAATGCCAAAAATACCATCAGCTAAGGCAAATGCACCAAAAACAATTGCCAGGGCAAGTATGGCTGTAACGGGCATAATAAAAGCCAACACAGAGAATATTAGCGCAAGGAAGCCTTTAATGATGAAAGCCCACCAGTTTGAGGAAATACTTCTTATTCCCTTTTGTTCGTCTTGAAATTCATTACTAATTGTTGTCATTTTTATTGTTTTTTAATTTAAAAGTTTGAAACTATTTATTCCCTCGAATATATTTTTAATTAGACATCTGCTTTTTAAACACTAATAATCGTCAAAATTGACTTTAGCACTTCTATTTCCGTGGAACCCTCTTGTTTATTGCCTTTGGCGAGCTCGCAAGCTCGGTTCATGTCCTTGTTGTGGACGGCAGTGCATAAGGGTTTCATTAAGAAATAAATCAGACCATTTTTTTTAACAACTCCCATTGAAAACGGCCAACTAAAGGATTGTCTGGGTTGCCATTAATCATGGTTAGGAAATACGCCGTTTTAGACATTTGCCAGTCAATCTTTAAGGTATGCGAATCGCTGTTAGAAACGTACCTTTTGCGGAAGTGCTGCTCAAGCGGAAACCCTAAATTCCTGCAAATAGCCATTGCCCGTTTAATAGCCATCCCCAACTCCTTATCTGATTCGAAAAAATGTTCCATGGATGCAGCATTGAAGTGCATTTCCAATTGTTCTATGGCTTCAATAAAAGCCCCAATATGCAATGGCACATTTTGGTTGTACGGAACTATTGTTTTTATCTTTTTCATACATTTTTATTTTTTAGTTTTGATACAATACTGAATGAGATATAATCAATGATATTTTCGACAGCTTCAATTTGCATACGCATCGATTTTGCAATCTCTTTAGCAGTCATTTCATGTAGCCAGAACAGTTCAAAAGCCCGTTTAGCATTTTTATCAACATTAGCCAAAACCTCGTTTACAACGGGTTCTATTTCAATATCGGCAGGGAGTTCAATTAGCGCATCGTTGTTGAGAATCTCATTGCCTAATTTTGTGTTCTCGTAAGAAATATCATCCAAATCTTCCTGCATGATAAGTTCTCCGTCTGCATCAGCGGTAAATTTTTCTTCCATGCTTAAAAGTTCTTCTTCAGCCAGCTTATCGAACGAAATATGTGCGTTTTTTGTGTAATGCTTTTCCATAAAACTTTCCAAAGTTTTGCGGGCAATTTGAAAACTCCATGGGGAGAACTCTTTGTCATTTTTAGGTCGTTCTTCAAATCTTTCATAAAGAGCAAGGTATATCTCATCCACCAAATCATCAATTGTAAACCCGCTGGCAACTTTTGTTTTGCTATACGAAAGATACCTGGCTACAAACCCGCGGATAGCAGGCAAAAGTTGTTTTATAAGGAAGTTAAAGTGTTCTTTATCCTCTTCGTTTCTTAGCTTATTAAGTTGGGATAAATGCTTGCTTGCTATGTTAAGTCTTGTTTTTTTTTGTGAAGCTATAAATTGCCTTAAAAACCTGGATTTAAGCCGGGTCATTATTTGTTCAGCTAAGATCGCCGGATCAGTGCCTTCAGCTTCTACAAAAACCTGGTTAGCTCCTTGTTTTAAATAAAAAGTTGCTTTTATCCCCTTATTGTTTTCTGTTAAATAAACATCAAGTTTATTGGAATTAAGAAGAACATTCATGCGGTCAAACCATTTATTATGATTTTTTATGACCTCTCCAAACTGACTTGCCAAGTTGCTATCTGTCAATAAATGTTTGTTATGAATTGTTGTTTTCATCTTATTTCATTTTAAGGCACCGGTTTTTTTTGAAATATAAGCGGCATAACGTAGTGCTTTATCTGTGCAATCAGAAAAATCGGTAGGTACAATTATTGTTTTCATTTTAATTGGCTATTAATTTTTGATTCTTATTTGATTAAACTTTTTTCATATTTAATTTGGTCATTTTCAATCAACGATTTGTTTTCTGAACACTGTCTCTCAATTTCATAACCAGTTCTTTTTGTTCCGGGGTCAATTTATCCGGTAGCTTCACCTGAATTTTAACATATAAGTCACCATGCGAAGATGTACCATATACAGGCATACCCTTTCCTTTAAGCCTGAACTGTTTGCCGTTTTGAGTACCTTCAGGAATTTTCATGTTTATTCTGCCTGACAGGGTTTGGATTTCCATTTTGCCACCAAGTAGTGCTGTAAACAAATCCACAGGCATGTTCATATACAAGTCGTTTCCTTTGCGCTCATAATCCGGGTGAGGGGACACGTTGATGGTGATGTACAGGTTGCCTGCCTTTCCTCCCTGGGCTTTCTCTCCTTTTCCTTTTGCGAGGAGTTTTAATCCAGAGTAAGCTCCAGGTTTTATTTTCAGCTTAATCTTTTCACCCCCAATGTCAATAATGCGTTCGGTACCTGTGTAGGCTTCCTGTAAAGAAATAGTTATTTCTGCTGCCAGGTCGTTACCGGGTATATCTGCACCGAACCCGGAAAACCCGCCGGTACCAGAGAATCCTTTCCCCTGTCTGGTTCCTCTTCCAAAGAAAGACTCAAAAAAGTCTGAAAAACCACTGCTACCACCTCCAAAAAACTCAGAAGGGTCGCCTTCAAACTCATAATAATATTGCCCCCCGGGTGCACCCTGTGAATATCTTGCTCTTCCACCAGCGGTTGATGGGTCATAGCCAGCATCCCGGTATTGCTTCCAATTGGAGCCCAGTTGGTCGTATAGTTTTCTTTTTTCCGGGTCACTCAATACTTCATTAGCCTCACCAATTTCCTTAAATTTTACTTCTGCCTCCTTGTTCCCGGGATTTTTGTCCGGATGGTATTTTACCGCCAGTTTGCGATATGCCTTCTTTATTTCATCCTGAGAGGCTTTCTTATCAACACCCAGTATTTTATAGTAATCTTTGTATTCCATATTCTTAAATAGTTGTTATTCATCACTATGTCCAAGCAAAGCAAACAAATAATAGAGTAAAGTAGCAAGCGAATACAAGGCAGCTATTACATAAGTTGAAGCTGCCAAACGCAATGCTTTTTCAGCCTTTGAGCGTGAATAATAATCGGTTATTCCGGTACGTTGAATCCATGCTAATGCCCTGCTGCTTGCATCAAATTCAACTGGTAGTGTAATAAATGCAAAAAGTGTAAAAACTCCATAACATGCAACAATTATTAAAAGTGCCGTTTGCATGGAGAACAAACTTCCGAGTAAAAACGAGCCGAAAAACATTCCAATAAAAATCTTATTTAAAATAGTTGCGCTGATATTTTGTAAAGGCACAAGCGCTGAAACTTCGGCTCGGCTCATGCCGTTGGCAGTAGGAATTGCTGAATATTCCCTGAATTTGGATTTTAGTCTGCTTCCCGCAATCAAACTTAAAATAAAAAATATCCCGAATATCAACCAAAGCATCATAATGTTAAAGATTTTAAGATTAAACAACTACTTTTTTCTACACAATCTGCAATTATGAAAATGTAACATTTCTATAAGCTTCTTTTCACTATATTTTAATACAATTTTGTTCCTTTCAGATGGTTCTTTTTTCCTGATGTAATGAAACGGACATTTCTCGGCAATTTCGTCTTTTAAGGGGCAGCCGAATATTAAACCCAAAATACTATATTTGTCAATATCATCCATTTTCTCAAGAATTACAGTTATTTGATGTTTATAATCTGTAACCCTATTTACTCAGGAATACCGATTTATAGTGAAATAATTTTATTCATTCTTTCCTTTCTCAGGAAATTGTTCCATGGAAAACTTGTTTTCGATAGAGTCCATTTCCCAAAATAGTCTTTCCATTTGTTGCATATTATTCATAAAACGTTCGTGAAAAAAGTCGTTTTTGTAAAAATCATACTTCAACAAGCTGTCTTCGAAAAACAAATCATTGAAATATGGCGTTGTTGAGAAAGAATAATTGTCTTCAAACATATTCCGGAAATTATTAAAAATACTGTCGGCAGCAATTTCATCTCCTTCAATATTTGAATAGTAATAGGTATAAGTAGAATCATAACGGATTAAATTTCCATTCTCATCGTACTCTTTATTTACCTTAATATCTTCTTTAGGTTGGTTACCCAATATTAAAGTAGTATCAGACTCATTATTATTCTTTTCCTTTTTTTATTTCCTGTCCATTGCATGACGAAAAGGTTATTTAAAAAGCAATGAACAAGGCTATGTAATTTGCTTTCATGTTTGCACTGTTTTGGAATTATTAATCAACATTTTTAAACTTTCGAAATATTATTCCGGCTTTTATTGCCTAAAGGGGCTGTATGTTATTTAATATTTTACAGCCCCGGTTAATTTAATCTAAAAGTTAAGAATAAAAATTGTTATGAAGCTATTCTTTTCTTAAAATCAGCAAGTTTTGTTTTAAATTTCTCAAACAATGCCTGAGAATCACCATCATCTTTCACTGATTTTTTCAATTCTTTAATGGTTTTGTTTAGTTCTTCATATTCACGGTCGCGGTCGCCATAACCAAGCTCTTCGGCCATAATTAACTGGTATTCTGCATTGTCAAGAAGTGCGAGCACCTCTTTCTTTTTGTCTTCATTGGAAGCATCATCGGTTATGGCCTGTGCGATAAGCGCCTGTGCCCTCAGTATAGGCAAAGGAATGCGTTCTTCGCTTATAACTAATGTGTTAAGAGCTGTGTATAGCACTACTTTGGCTTCATCAGTTTTCCCTTTGTCAATTAAAGCCGCTGCTAATTTCATGGCTTCGGGAAAAGTTGCTAAAGGTAATTCAACTTTAGTAACCTGCAATTCACTGGCCAGTTTTGCTAACTCATGGCGCAACACCTGGAAATGGTCCTCTTTTAAGGCCTTTCTTGCTGCTCTTTTTATATCCCTGATTGTTTCAAGGTCGGCCACCAGGTCAACGGTTTTAACCGATACCTCAATAGGTACCAGTGCCAAATCGGGTTTACGGGCCAGTAAAATATTTAACTTGCCGGTTGATTTTTCAAGCGCTACCAGAGCTCCTTTGGTATCCTTTGCTTCGAGGGCGTCAAGCGCCACGTAAACTTGTCCGAGAGCTTCTGAGGCTTCTGCCACTATTTGGTCATTCAATGATTCAACAGCATCAATTGCCTGCTCCTGAACCTTACCTGCAAGTGAATCGGCATTCATACCCAACTCATCCGGTTTTTTCATTCGGATTTCTTCCGTTTGCGCGACACTATCTTCTTTGCTTTTGTTTTGGCTTTTATCTCCGCAACTTGTTAGTAAAACAATTGCCAGAAAAGTATAAAGAATTTTATTTAATATTTTCATGATCATTTAATTATGTGGTTACTATTTAATTTCTATTGCCTTTTTGTTTTCTTCTTTACCCTTTATTTTACCAACTTTTATTTTCAATACCCCGTTTTTCATAGAAGCATCTATATATTCAGGGTCGGCATTCTCGGGTAATTGAAACATTCGTTGGAACGAGGCATAACCATATTCACGGCGCATCCAGTTGCCTTCGTTTTCTTCTTTTTCGTATTGTTTTTCAGAAGAAACAACTAAGCAATTGTCCTTAACTTCAAGTTTAATGTCTTTTTTATCCATTCCCGGCACGGCTAAAGAAACCTCAAAGGTGTTGCCTTTATCGTTTATGTTCACTGCGGGTACGCTGGCGATTTCTTCCGAACCCGAAGCCTGGTCGTCAATTTTTTTACCAAAAAATTTCTCAACAACATTTGGAAATTTTGGTTTAATGTTTTTTGTCCATTTAATTAAGTCCATATCAGCCAATTTTTAAAGTTTTACAATTAAATTCAATAACAGGTCATCGCAATTTTTGCGATGACCTGTTATAATAAATTACGAAATTTCAATGCTTTTTGGCGGTTTAGGCTTAGCTTCTTCCTTTTTTGGAATAGTAACGGTTAAAATACCATCGTTGTAAGAAGCGCTGATTTTATCAGCATCGGCGCTATTGGGCAGGGTAAAGGAACGGGTGAAAGCCTGGTAGGCAAATTCTCTCCTGGTGTATTTTTCACCTTCGCCCTCTTTTTGTTCTTCCTGCTTTTGCGAAGAAATTGTAAGCAGGCTGTTATCAACATTAATTTTAAAATCGCCTTTTTTCATACCCGGCGCAGCCATTTCAACTACAAACCCATTTTCGTCTTCCTTAATGTTTACTTTAGGAAGTGTGGTGTTGGTAGCCGAATAGTTTTGGTTTCTCCAATCGGCCAATTCGGTGCCAAAGAAATCATCAAAAAGATTTCCGAATAATGGAAAATTTGTTTTTACTAGTGCCATAATTTTTAAGTTTAAAGGTTAAAAACGAATAATTTAAAATGATTCTGACCAAAGTTATGTATTTTAGAAATGCTTTTCCTTGATTCAAGTCAAGACACTGAAAAAATTTGTTCAATCGTTCATATTTGATATTTTAAATAATTTGTCTTTTCTTAAAAGTTCAATCATTCCGTTTATAGATTTAATAAGTCCGGATTCCTGAAACCTGGTTAAATACCTGCTAAGCGTTTCAGGGCTAATGTTTATTATTTTAGCCAAATCTTTTTTAGGTAAACGAATCAGGCTGTCATCATGCACAGGGCTATTTTCAGATGCCTGTTCGAGATCTAATAATAAAGTAGCCAACCGTGAATCAATTTTCTTTGAATGCAGGTTCACAATTTGTTTTTCACTGCTCCATATCTCATCACACAACATTTGAATAATTGACCTGGTAAAATCATTGTTCTCATGTATAAGTGTGAGGAATACATTTCGGGGGAAAAAGTATAGCTCGCAATATCCTAATGCCTGGGCATTGTCAGGTTATGGTGTATCTTTTAATAAAGATACATAACCGATAAATTCGTTATGCCCAAGCATCTGCAATATAACCTCATCACCTTCATTGCCACCCCTAAATATTTTAACCCACCCATATTTCATAAAATACACACCTTTAGGCTTATTACCTTTTCTGTATATAAATTCTCCTTTTTTAAAAGTCCTTATCTCAAAGTGGCTATTTATTTCATTGCTGAAATGGTTGCAAAGCTCTGCAAAAAGTTTGTTCGATATGTTTCTTTTTTCACTCATATTTGTTTCCTTGTTTACAACACTTCATTGAACAGACTATTACAGAGGCGAAATTTCAAGAAAGCATTAAAATTGATAGATGCAATTTACGTATTATTATTGGCAATAATTTAAGTGTTTTCCCGCAGTAATTCTTCCAATAATAAATCAAGGTTTACCGATGCAAAAGACGATGCATAGTCACTCATGGCATAGAAATATACACCGATTGGTCAAATTCGTAGGAGATCTTCACGTCATCGGGCATATTACGCGGAATGTCCTGCAACTGTTTCTTTAGCGTGTTTACAACATCTAGTGTAGAGGCATTACCTGCTTTTGCAATATTGATATATACGGAACGTTTTCCGTCAATAAGCGCATAGCCTGAATATCCGCACCATCCTTAACGGTTGCTACATCACGGATATATACATTATCCACTGTGCCCTTGAAAATTGGCGCATTACCCAGTTGAACTAAACCTCCGGTAGCTTTCCCAATCGCATAAATTAGTTACTTTGTAAAGTTAATTAAAAAATCAATAGAATGGCAACAAAAAAAAGAGTTCAGACGAGCTCAGAGAAAACAAAATCATCAATCAGGCAAAGCGTGAAGTTCCTGGTTTTACAGAACTTTTAAGCCGTTTTGAACGTACCGTTTCGGTGTTGGGACGCAGTCAGAGTACGTTCAATAATTACTCCAGACACGTCGCGGCGGTGTCGCTGCATTTTGGGAAAATCCCGACAGAATTGGATCCTGAGCAGATCCACGATTACCTTTTTTACCTTCAGAAAAAATCAAAATCACCCTCGCAATCGTATTTTAAACACACGGTTTACGGACTTCGGTTTCTGTTGAAATCGGAAGGTTTGAGCTAGGATTTCCTGAGTCTTCCGGAAATTAAAGAAGAGAAAAAACTACCTGTAGTGCTCAGTAAGCAGGAGGTTTGGCAGATGTTGTCATGCTGTAAACTTTTAAAACATAAAATCTTAATCGGGTTGCTTTACGGTTGCGGTTTGCGCTGTTTGGAGGTCAGAAATCTTCGTCTCTGTGATTTAGATTTTTGACCCAAAACAACTGAAAGTGGTTTAGGGAAAAGGCAAAAAAGACCGCTACTTACCACTTTCCGAACATTTGATTCGGAGTTTAAAAAAATACATCGAAGCGGAAAAACCGGGAGATTTTCTATTTGGAGAACCTCGAGCAAATCGTGCGGGTGGCGAATTTGATTCAAGATATTCGCAACGCGGCGTACAATGGGCGGTGAAACAGGCCTCAAAATCAGCAAAAATATTGAAAGAAGTGAGTGTTCATAAGCTTCGGCACAGTTTTGCCACGCATCTTCTGGAAGATGGGATGAACATTGTGAGCATCAAAAATCTCCTCGGCCACGAAAACATCGAAACGACCCTCGTTTACCTTCAAATCGCCCAACTTTCTACCCAAAAACTCTTCTCTCCGCTGGATACTTTGTTTGAGGAATGCAGAGCGAAGTAGTTGGTTTTGAATTTGTTAAAAGCCAAAATTCAAGCTTTAAATTTAATGAAAATGAAATCTCAAAAACACGGTCTGCTCAAGCTGAATCTCAACCTCGATACGAAGTCGCTGATGTGTTGAATATTTTAGGTTCAAAACTGGAAAATTTAGCAATAAATTCCTGGCAATTAAGAAGTTTATTTGCCTTAAAAAAGTGCAGAACTTCGGCTTTGGGCGGGCATATCGATGCGTGTGACGAGTGCGGAAACATCAGCATCAGCTACAACTCCTGCAGAAACCGGCATTGCCCGCAGTGTCAGGGACACAAAAAGGAAGAATGGATCCGGAAACGTGAAGCGGACTTGCTGCCGTGCAGCTATTATCATCTCGTTTTTACGCTTCCCGAAGAGCTGAACGGTTTGGCAATTGCCAATCCCACACTCATTTACAAAACATTGTTTGAAGCAGCTTGGGCAACATTAAACCAGTTTGGCAAAACGGAAGGAATGCAGCTCGGAATGATTGCGATACTTCACACGTGGGGACAGAACCTGAGCTTGCATCCGCACCTGCACTGCATTGTTCCTGGCGGCGGAATTGATCATCACGGAAAGTGGAAAAAGAAAGTACGAACCGATAAATATCTCTTCTCTGTAAAAGCGATGAGCAAAGTATTCCGGGCAAAGTTTGTGGCTTTATTGAGAACTTCGGGAGTAAAAGATTCCAATTTAATGGACAAACTTTTCTCCAAAAACTGGGTAGTGTATGCCAAGCGGCCTTTTGGCGGCCCGAAACAGGTGATTGAATATTTAGGCAGATACACCCACAAAGTCGCCATCAGCAATCACCGCATCAAAGAAGTTACCGATAAAGAAGTTCGTTTTGGCTACAAAGATTACCG
>OBMA010001628.1_pt1 | contig 13679 bp, 12 predicted proteins | sample 1539141 | NCBI WGS metagenome assembly OBMA01 (sample SAMEA3991484, study PRJEB22521) | metagenome | biome: anthropogenic terrestrial biome; feature: sewage plant; material: raw primary sludge | place: Sweden | collected 2012-09-26 | reverse complement strand
AAACGGTTGAAGAAGGAGAGACATTAGCCATTATTGGTTAATGCGTAATATTTAAAAAAGCCTATATAGATTAAATTCTATAAGGCTTTTTACCAAATAAATTAAATCTTATGTTCAAACTCTGGAACAATTAACTTTAACTTCTCTAACTTATTTTCACAACTTACTAAAGATAAAATATCTTCATTTAATTTATCTATACTATAAAAAGTTTTCCCAGCAACTGTAATAGATTCATATTCAGTATTTGCTTCACTATCATCAATCAAAAGTTCTTCGTAAAGTTTTTCACCAGGTCTAAGTCCTGTAAATTCTATTTTTATATCCTCTTTACCGCTTAACTCAATCATTTTTTTAGCTAAATCAACTATTTTTATAGGTTCTCCCATATCAAGAATAAAAATTTCCCCACCTTTTCCAATACTTGCAGCTTGTAAAACTAACTCACAAGCTTCAGGAATAAGCATAAAATATCTCGTAATATCAGGATGTGTAACGGTAATTGGACCATCTTGACTTATTTGCATTTTAAATTTAGGGATAACACTTCCACTACTTCCAAGAACATTTCCAAATCTAACAGCAACAATTTCTGTATTTTTAGGTTCAACATTTTGAGCATATAATTCACAAATTCTTTTTGTTGTTCCCATCACATTTGTAGGTCTTACTGCTTTATCCGTAGAGATTAATACAAATTTTTCAACATTATGTTTTATTGCACAATCTATAGAATTTTTTGTACCCATTATATTATTTAAAATAGCTTCTGAAATATTATCTTCCACTAAAGGTACATGTTTATAAGCAGCTGCGTGAATAACTATTTGAGGTTTATATTTATCAAAAGTCAAATCAAGAAAATCTCTATTTATAACCGATTGCATCACTAAAACTGGTTTAACACTATTTAATTCTTCTGCAATTGTATATAAGTTAAATTCACTATGGTCAAGTAAAATTAATCTTTTTGCTCCAAATTTTGCACATTGTCTACTAATCTCACTTCCAATACTTCCACCAGCTCCTGTAATTAAAACTATTTTATCTTTTATAAAATTGCCAATTAACTCTTTATCTAAATCTTTTGGATGTCTTGCTAGAAGGTCTTCAACACTAATATCTTTTAACTCTTTATTATCTTGTAGATTATTAATTACTTTTATATCTGTAATTTCAAGCTTATTAAGTGTTTCAAAAATCTCAATTAAACTTTTTTGCTCATAGGTTTTTGAAATAATAACCGCTTCAATATCTCTACTTTTTATTACTCTTTTCAAATCATCAAAAGCATATACTTTAAGATTAGAAATATATGTGTTTATCAATTCTGGTTTATCATCAAGCATGGCAACGGGAGAATAATTTAAATCTTTTTTTGCTTGTAAAAGACTTCTTATATATGGATCAGCTCCTATAATAAGTGTATTTTTATATTTTTGGCTACTTCCTGTTTCTAATAATATTCTTTTTAAAAGTCTAAAAAATACAATAAAAACTAAAGAAAGCATAAAATCTATAATTATAATACTTCGTGCAAATGGTGACATCTCTTCTCTAAAAATCAGGAAAATGACAACAAATGACAAATAAGCATATAAATGTGCTAACAATATCTTTTTTATTTCATAAAGAGAAAAAAATCTCCAAGCTGTTTTATAAATATTAAAATAACTAAAAAAAGAGATTTTAAAAACCAGCAATATCATAAAAATTAGCAAAAAGTTATTCATAAAATCAGCAGGAACAACAAAATTAAATCTTAAATTATAAGCCAAAAAAAGTGAAAAAAACGATATTAAAATATCAGAAGATATGAAAAATATTGTTCTTTTTGTTTGTGTTGGCTTTAAAAAGTCTTTCAACCCAAATTCCTTTTTATAACATCACAAATCATAATAACATCATCTTTAGTCATTGTTGTACTACTTGCTAAACAAAGTCCTTTATTATAAAGATTTTCACTTGTTCCATCAGTAATTGCTTTTGAATTTTCAAATAATGGTTGCATATGCATAGGCTTCCAAAGAGGACGACTTTCCACATTTACTTCTTCTAATGCTTTCATTATTTTGTTGTAATCAGAATTCTCAAAAGTTAAAGCAGTTAACCATCTATTACCTCTTGTATCTTCTAACTCTGGCATTAATTTAATCTCTTGAACATCTTGTAAGCACTCTTTATACCACTCAAAAATCTCTCGTTTTTTAGCAACTCTATCTTCAATTACTTCCATTTGACCAACACCAATGGCTGCCAAAACATTACTCATTCTATAGTTATACCCATATTCTAAATGTTCATAATGAATAAAAGGTTCTTTTGCTTGAGTTGAATAAAACTTAGCTTTTTCTATCCAATCTTTGTTATGAGAAATTAACATCCCCCCACCAGAAGTTGTAAGAATTTTATTTCCATTAAAACTATAAACACCAAAATCTCCAAAAGTTCCTGTATGTTTTCCTTTGAAAATAGCTCCTAAACTTTCAGCTGCATCTTCAATTAAATAAACTCCATGAAGTCTGCAAATATCTGCTATTTTTTCTATATCTGCACACATTCCATAAAGATGTGTTATGATTAATGCTTTTGGTTTTTTTTCACATTTACATAAATATTTATTTAATAATTTTGGAGATAAATTCCAAGTTTCTTCATCACTATCAATAAAAACTGGATTTGCACCTTGATATAATATTGCATTTACTGAACCAATAAAAGTAAAAGTTGAAGCTAAAACATCATCATCTTTTGTAATTCCTAAAACTCTTAAAGCTAAATGAATAGCTGCTGTTCCACTTGTAACAGCTAATGCATTTTCTATGTTTGCATAATTTTTAATACTATCTTCAAATTTATTTACATACTCTCCAAGTGGAGCAATATAATTACTCTCAAATACTTTTTCAATGTACTTTAATTCATTTCCACTCATGTGAGGTGAACTTAAAAAAATTCTTTTATTCATTTTTTATCCTGTAACTGTTTTTATTATATATTCAATATCTTTTTTTAATGACCAATTTTTTATATACTCTTTATTAATTCTAACTTTGTCTGGCCAAATAATTTTGTCATTATACCATTTTGGATCGTTTTGTGAGGCTAAAATTTCCTCTTCATTTTTATATTTTAAACTTGCTGGTCCTGTGATTCCTGGTCTTATACTTAAAACAATTCTATCTTCACCTTCAAGTTTATCAGCATATCCTGGAACATCTGGTCGGGGTCCCACAAAACTCATATCACCTATTAAAACATTTATTAATTGAGGAAGTTCATCAATTTTTGTATCCCTAAAAAATTTACCACTTTTTGTAATACGAACATCATTTGAAGATGTTATTGTAGTATCGATACCTTCAACTTTTTTCATAGTTTTAATTTTTATTACATTAAAAATCTTACCATCTTTTCCAACTCTTTTTTGAATAAAAAATCCATTAGATTTTGTCTCAAATGTGGCAACTATCCATGCGATAAAAATCAGCCACCAAGAAAATGTTAATCCGAAAAAAGATACAACTATATCAAAACCTCTTTTTGTAAAATTATTCATAGCTTCTTTTTATCTCCTCTTGCAGTAAAAGTACTGATAGTTTATTTGTGATTTTATTGTTATATTTTTTTATAATATTTTTAAATGGAAACAATATTTTTATTAGTAATTCAATATCCCATCTATAATCAATATTTAGTTTACAAAAAGCTTGTCTAAAATCAAATTTTTGTATTAAATAACTCTGAATATTTGTATCATGGGAAATACTTCTTGCTCCATCATTTACAAAATCAAGTGATAATTCATTTAAATAATATTTATTCATTTCGTGAATAAGTGCGTAACTTGGATATAAACTAAGATAATCAGGATCAAATTTTATGGTTTTGTAATTACAACTCTTATCTTCAATCAAATTACTACTATAAGCAATCATTTTATTTTCATCATTTTCTAATCTTGAATAAACTGCAAAATAGTCATAATGGTTATTTTTCAAAGTATCTTCATAAAACTTATCTTTTGGGGCTATTGTTAAATTAGTATTATAATTATCAAAAGCTTTTTTATAGACTTCATATCCATATTTTGCTATCTCTTCACATGAAACTTTTTTAACTATGCAGTTTTTCAAACCTTTTTTAATTTGATTTCTTATTTTACTTTTATAAAAATCAATATCTTCTTTTCCATCTTTTATAACAAACCAAAATTCACTTTTATTTTTCGTATCCCAATTATTTGTATATCTTAAAAAATATGCATTTGTCTTTTTCAATAACTCTTTTGACTCTTCTTTTGTCAAATTTATCTCAATATTTGGGGCTGTATTTGGTATTAACGCACCATGATATTTTTTCCAAATGATATTTTTATATTCAATTGTTTTCAAAATGATTCACACTCTTTTTTTTACAGCATTAAAGGCATAATTAACAAAAAACCAAGCACTTCTAATCAAAGACAATCTTTCAACTTTTCTATACACATCCCAAACTTCTAGTGCAGCTTTGTATTTTTTTGAAGTATTTGAAGTTGAAACAACCCTATATTTAGAGAGAACTTCATTTAATCCATGGGCTAAAAATCCTCTTTTCATTATTTGTAACCATAACGCCATATCATGACTTGAGCGAATATTTGGCATGTGAAATTTCCCTGTTTGTTCCCTATCAATCATAACAGTTAAACATCCAATTATTGTATTTTTACAATACTCTTTGTAACTCAAACTTTTTGGTACATATATCGTAGAAAAATCTTCACTTCCATCTTCACTCATTGGAGTATATGCTGTAAAAGAAAATGCAAAACTACTCTTTTGCATAAATTCTAATTGTTTTTCCAATTTATTAGGTAACCATAAATCATCACTATCCAAAAATGCTATATATTTTCCAATTGCTTCATCTAAAGCTCTATTTCTAGCCATTGCTGCACCAGAATTTTTTTGAAGTTTAATAAGCTTTATTCTTGAATCTTTTTTTATATACTCTTCAATTATCTCAACAGAATTATCCTTTGAAACATCATCAACAATAATCATTTCCCAATTTTGATAGGTTTGAGCAAGTACTGAATCTATTGTTTGAGATATAAATCTTGCTGAATTATATGAGGGTGTTATAATTGAAACTAGATTGTTTTTATTCATTTGATTCCCAAATATTAATATATTTTTTCATAGATAACTCCACATCAAAGTTTTTCAATATAAACTCTTTTGCATTAGCTCTAATCTCTTCTTTTTTTATTTCATTTAAAGATGATATTAAATTTGGTATTAAATCATAGTTATTCTCTTCTATAATAAATCCTGTTTTTCCATCTTCTATTAATTCGTCAATTCCAGGTGTATTTGAAACTATACAAATACATCCAGCTAACATTGCTTCTTTTACCACATTTGGAAGTCTTTCCCCAGCTTTTGATGATAAAAAAAGAAAAATATCTGATTCTGCCATATATTTCAAAACATCATTTTGAGATAAATATCCTGTAAAAGTTACATTTGATTCTATTTTTAAATCAATAGTTTGTTTTTCTAAATCAGATTGAGCAGAACCATAACCAACTAAAACTAAATTTGAATTCTTGATATTTTTATGCAACTTTGCAAAAATATCAATAACTTTATCAAACCCTTTATCAGGTAAAAATCTTCCTGCACAAATAATTTGATTACTTTTTTTATGAATATTTTCAATAACTAAAGATAAATCTTTTATATTTATTCCTCGATGAATAACATTAATTTTATCTGTTTTTATATCCATTTTATTTAGTTGAGGAATATTTGCTTTTGCATGGGTAAAAATAAAATCTGCATTTTTAGCTAAATCTTTACTTATATTTAAATTATATTCCAAATCATAAGCCCCTAAAAACATAGATATTTTACTATTTTTTAAAACTTTTTTTACCAAAAATCCAACTAAACTTGGATAATGACCCCAAAAAAGATGGACAACATCTGGTTTTTCTTTTTTTAATTGAGATAAAATATAAAAAGAAGCAGGTATCAAAGCAAAACATCTTATAAAATGACCTCTTTTTCTCAAATCATTTTTTATCAACCAAAATAAAAGAGAAATAAATAAAAAAGGTGATTTTATAATCTCTATTAAACCTAAAATATTCTCTTTCACTTCACAAGTAAAAATAGAAACATTTTGAAGTTTTCTATCATCTATCATTTTATAAAAATTATTATGTTTTGATTTTAAAGAGTAAATAGATAATTCAAAATTTAATTTACTTAAACTTTTAGCATCACTTGAAGCAAATGTTTCACTAGGAGCTGGAAACTGCATGGTTATGTATGATATTTTCATTATTTACAATTCTTTTATCAAATCTTCTAAATTAGAACCTGAATACTCTTTGTTTGATATTAGATTTCTACTAATATTTTTAATACAATTCAAAATACTTTGCGTTAAACAGTTTAAATCATTTATTTCACATACATATCCATTCTGCTCATTTATAATTAATTGCTCTACAATAGGAACACATTTTGTTGCAACAATAGGAGTATTTAAATAATAGTTTTCAAGCATAACGTTTGGAAATCCTTCTTTGTAAGAAGATAAAATAAATAAATCACAATTAACATAATATGAATATGGGTTTGAAATATAATCATGAAAAATTACGCTATTCTCTATACCTAAATCTTTAGTTAGTTGTATTAAATTATCTTTTTCACCTTCATTGTAACCTAAAATATGAAGTATAAAATTTGGATAATCTTTTAGAATTATATTCATAGATTTTAAAACTAAATCAAATGCCTTTTCTTTTTTTAAACGACCAGATACAACTGCAGAAATTTTATCTTTTTCAAAAGGATTAATGCTATTAGAAATTGATTGATTAATATAAATTTTATCAAGGGGATTATTCATTACCTTTATTGTTTTTTCATTTAAACCAAACACTTTTATAGCATCTTCTTTCATCTCTTGAGTTTGTGCAATTACAATATTTGCACTTTTAAATCCAAGGGAATATAAAATTCTATGAATTACTCCATAATTATCATATTTCTTTTCTAAAGTAGGAGTATTCTGCATTCTAGCAATATGATAAAATTTTTTAACAAAGGGTTTAACTAACATTAACAGTGTAGCTACCCTTGAATGTGTTGTATAAACAATATCTGGTGTAATATTCTTTATTGCTTTTATTAATTCAAAAAGTGAATTTTTAGTACTTTTTGTATTTAAATTAATTAATTTGCATTTAGGTAATAAATCTACGATTTCATTTGATTCTTGAAATACAATAACATATAATTCATATTTTATTAAATCAAGTTGTCGCATATAATTTACTGCCACTCTTTCTGCTCCACCACCATTTAACATTGGTAAAACAAATATTATTTTTTTCTTTTCCAAATTTTATGCCTTTTCTTTTTTATTATATAGTGGATTTAAATTGATAAATAAAAATAACAATAAAATAAAAGAATTAATTGAAACTTTAAATAAGAATGGCTCTTTTATTTCAGTAATAATAAAAAGAATAGCTAAAATTATAATTATCAACTTTTCTTCAATTTTATTTAACTTTTTAATCATTTTTAAAAATATATATATAAAAAATCCATAAAAAATAATACTCCCAATCAATCCAAAACCATAAAGAATTCTAATAAATCCAATATCTGATGAAATTCTTTCTTCATCAAAAGATGATGGATTTCCAAATAATAATGTTTTTATATCATCAGGAATAAACCAATGGCTTGATAAAATAGTTAAAGTTTTTACTTCTACACTACCATTTTTGAAATTTATTTCATTTGTAACCCAATTTAACACTGTATTAAACTTTGTTAAATCAATTGAGAATAAATTTAAATAACTCAAAATTAATAAAAATATAAGACCTATTATCAAATATCCAAATAAATAAGTTGTAAATATTTTAATATTGTTTCTAAATTCTTTTTTATAAATAAATAAAACCAATAAATAAAGACCTACAAAAGGTACAATTAAAAATCCAGTTCTTCCTATAAAAAATATCGCCGTTAAAATTAATAAAAAGCTTATACTTAAATAGAAAAAATTAAACTTTTTTAACTCAGAAACAACAACTAAATATGCAGTAGAAATTAATCCTAATGAAATCATTAAAGCACCCGTTGCACTTGCCCCATTCATTAAACCTCTTGATCTAAAATCTACTCTTGGATCTAAATTTCCACTTGCTGGAATAAAATCTAAAGTCCAATTTTTAAAATCTAAACTAAAAAAATAAAGTATCACAAATAATGCTTGAATAAAAATAATTATTTGTAAATATAAAATAAGATTTTTAAATGATATATCAAATTTTAAAAATATATATACAAATATCAATGAACACAAAATTGATTTTACAAATAATATAGTTATTTTCTTAATCATATAAGGGTCTTCAAATCCATTAAAGCAATAGCTAATAACAATCCAAAATAAAAGTAATAAATACAAATAAATAAAAGATTTAAATTCTGAACTTATATTAAATAAATTCTTTTTGTTTTTTATATAATCAACTATCACATAAAAAATAGCTATCAGAAGAACTATTTGGTAAGAATGTGTAGGTAAAAAAGTAAATTTTACACTAAACAAAAAAAAGAACAATCCTAGTATTATTAATAAACTAGCCTTTTTATTTGAAAAAAATTCAATCACTTTATTCCTTTATTTACTAATTGCATTAATTATATTTTTTGCTCTTATATTCCAACTATATTTACTTACAAAATCAATATAAGCTTGTTGAGATATTTTTTCTCTAAATGTTAAATCCTGTAATTTTTCAATTGCAACTTCCCACTCTTTTATATTGTCATAATTAACTAATATTGAGTTTGTTTCATTTAAAACTTCTCTTAAAACCGTTAAATCAGAAGAGACTATTGCTTTTTTTGCTGCCATATATTCAAACATTTTTAAAGGTGATGTATATTCAGAAATATTAATTTTACTCTCATTTCCATGGGTTAATATAACTTTTTGATTTGGTAAAAGACAAATATCAACGATGTTAATATACTTCTTTATTTCATTTTGATTTACAAATCCATAAAAATATACATTATCATTTTTTATCTTTTCTTTCCAATATTTTATATCATCATTTGTCCCACCTACAATATGAAATCCAACATTCTTCAAAGCTAATGAAAGTTTTTCAATAACTTCCATTCCTTTTCCTTTATACAAATGACCTATATAAGCTACATTAATCTCTTTTTTTCCTAATAGTTTTATTTTAGTATCAAAATCTACAACTTCATCTGCACCATCATGAGCTACATAAATTTTATCTTTATCTAAATAACCTTTTTCAAGATATTTTTCTTTTAATGCCTCAGAAATTACCACAAATTTTTTAAAATTTTTACTCTTAATTATTTTATTAAAAAACCATTTTGATAATTCGTTTTCTTCAAAAATAGGTGTGTGAGATTCAAATATAGTTTTTAATCCTAATAATGTTGCAACATAACATCCAAGAATATATCTTCCATAAACTAAATCTACTTTATTAAATAATAAATATTTTAAAATTGATAAACAATAAAATAAAGTTCTTCCTTTTATATTTGGTGCAGATAACTTTACAATCTTGAAATTATTTTTTACATTATAAAATTTGTATATATCGCTTACATCATTTTCATACTTCTCATTTAAGTCAGGAGCTAAAAGAGTAACATCATGTCCATTATTTGCATAAGCTTGACACATTTTCATAACATGAATACTATTTGCAGCTCTTGATGGAATTATAGAATGCGAGATATACACTATTTTCAAAATAAGAATTCCTTTATTAAATCTTGATTTTCCATTTTTCAAATATCATATTTGAAAATGCTTTGTAATAAGCCTTACCAGTAATTGTTTTTAAACTATTATTAAAACTATTTTCTTTCATTTTTGATAATATATTATTATCTTTTAAACAATATTCGATTTTTTCTATTAAATCTTCTAAAACTTCACATTGAAATATTTGTCCATTAAAACCTTTTTCAACATAAAATCTTGTTCCGCATGTTGTACTACAAATAACGGGTAATCCACATGATAATGCTTCTAAAATTGAAATTCCTGCTGGTTCATCTCGTGCTGGAAGAACAAATAAATCATGACTTTTATAATATTCTTGTATTTGTGAAAATGGTACATTTAATTGAATATCAACAATTTTTTCTAAGTTATGCTGTGTAATATAATCAGTTACTTTTTCTAATTCAATTTTTTGACTTTCACTTGTACATTTACCAATTAATGTAACGCTAAAATCATATCTATTTTTTAAATCATTTATTGCTTCTAAAAAAAGTAAATAATTTTTTCTTTTTTGTAATCTTGCAACCATTAATAGTTTTGGAATTTCATCTACTTGTTTCACAGAATTTGCCCATTGGGGAACAGCAAAAGGAATAAAAAACATTCCCTTTGGATAAAACTCATGTTTAACTTTATTCCCCTCAATTGGTGTCATCCAAACTGCATCAAATAATGACAATAATAAATTAGTAATAATTCTACGTGATTCTGAATACTTTTGATGTAAAGGTGTTAATGAATAAAATATAACTTTTATTCCTAATAATCTAGCACAAATCGCACTTAATAGAGAAAAATATCTATTTGGATTTCGCAATATTACAAAATCTGCTTTAGTTCTTTTCAAATCAAAAAAATATTTAAAAGGATTAGGAAAAGATTTATATAAAAAAGCATCTTCTTTTTTTGATTGTTTTATTGCTAATTTTGATAAAAAACAAGGCTCATATAATTTTGGCATTAATAAACTATGATCTTCAGTGTGTCCTATTTCAACAACATTAAACTCAACATCATGTCCATTATTTTGTAAAGTTTTAACTATTTCATATTGATTTGTGTGAAATCTTGGTGCTACAAAAACAAATTTCAATTTCTTTCCTCATTTTTTTTTGTTACTTCTTTATATATCTGATTAGCTAATTCTTCGACTTCATACTCTTCTAATTTATAAGATAAACATTTAGAAGATGTATTTTCAAGCTCATTTTTCCAAAAAGCATAACCTTCAACTCTTTTTGATTTTGATACTTTTGTACTATTTTCTACTTTTGAAGAATCATTATCAAAAATATCAGTTTTTTCACCTCTTAATTCTAATCTTCTTTTGTGTTCATTTTCATCTAAAGTTAGAAAAATATATACAGTATTGTATTTGTCTTTTGATGGTCGTGAAAGTTCTAATAAATTTAGCCAGTTTTTATCACTAATTCCATTTGTCGATAACTTTCCAATAGGTCCATCATCAACAATGATTATTGAATTTTTAATATTTTCGCGATATTGAAGTGGTCTTAATAAAATTGCTAATGTTCTATTTAATGCTTTAGAAAAATTATATTTTCTATTTTTCCTAATAAAATAAAAAAAACCAAATATAACTTTCATATCAGAGTATTTTAGATTTTTCAATGATTTGAAAAAAGCATTAAGTTTATTTGTTTGTTTGTATATCAAGAACTTATTATCAGCTTCAATAATTTCATATATTTTATCCCTTAAATAAGTTTTCCCAATACATGAAAATCCTATAAATTCTATATATATGTTTTTGTTTTCCATAAATTAAACAATCTTTCCATTTTGGATTTTTATTAACATATCACATCTTTCAACCGTACTTAGTCTATGGGCAATCATTATTATAGTTTTGCTTCCACTCATTCCATCTATTGCTTTCATAACTTCCGCTTCTGTTTCGTTATCTAAAGCACTTGTTGCTTCATCTAAAACTAATAATTCTGGATTATGATATAAAGCCCTAGCTATTCCCAATCTTTGTCGTTGACCTCCAGAAAGCCTAACTCCTCTTTCACCAATTTCAGTATCAAAACCATTTTCTAAAGAGATTACAAAATCATAAACTTTTGCCATTTTAGCAACTTCTTCAACTTGTTTCATATCTATATTTTCTTTTGGAACTCCAAAAGCAATATTACTAGCAATTGAATCATCAATTAAAAATATACTTTGAGGTACATATCCTATTGAATTTTGCCACTGCCTAATATTTTCAACATTAAGTGAATTATTATCAACTAAAATATTTCCACTATTTGGATGTAATAAACCTAAAATTATATCAACTAATGTACTTTTTCCTGCACCCGTTGTTCCTATAATTCCAACTGTTGTATTCGCTTTAATATTTATATTTATATTATCAAGTGCTAATTTCGTAGTATTATCATAAGAAAAATTAACATTTTTTAAAATCAAACTCTCTTTTAAAAGTAATCTTTTATTATCATTTAATATATTAGATTTTTCATTAGTTAAATTTTCTAAATCTTCAAGTACATTATCAAGTCCTGAATTACCAAATTTCATCGTTGATAAACTTTTATAAATCTCATTGATTGCCGGTTTTAGTTTTAATACACCCAAAGCATAAAGACCTAAAACAGGTAAGAATTTCCCTAAATCAAAACCTTCGCTACTAAGTCCATAAATTGCCATTACTAATAATGAACCAAAAGCAATTGCTTCCATTAAAAATTGTGGTGCTTGTGACAAAGTTTTAGAAGTTGCAGAATACATAGAGAAATCACTTGATGGTTTTGTAAAACTATCTAAATAAACTTTTTCTCTACCTAAAACTTTTAAATCCTTAATTCCTCCTATAGTTTCTAAAACTACTTTGAATCTGCTACTATTGGCTTTAACTCTATCTTTTCCTATTTTTCCAAGATATTTTCTTACAGTTAAATACATAATACTATAAAAAATACCAAAAATTAATGCCAAAATTAAGGCTAAAAAAGGATCAATTATAAGTAAAAAAACTACTAAAAAGATTGTTACAATACTGTATGTAACTAATCTAATAGCTGGAACTATTACTTGTTCTATCAAAGAATCTGTTTCAGATAATATTGTTTTAGTAACATCACTACTATTTCTATTTAAAAAGAATTTATATGGTTGATGTAAATATTTTTTTAGAAGTTTTTGTCCAATACTATGTCGTCTCATATTTGAAAATCTAAAAAGTGCATAATATGAAAGTGTACGAACAAACGCACTTATCAATAAAATTACTAGGGCAAAAAAACCTAAAAAGATTAAAAATGATTCATTTGATTTAAAATCAAATAGATTATAAAAATAAAATAAATACTGATTTGTTTGTATTGACTCTTGATTTCCAAGTACAGATAAGAATGGCATAATAGAACCAACGCCCAATACTTCAAAAAATGCCATAATATTCATTAGTAAAAGTAAAAGTATTGCTCTTTTTCTTTCATGTTGATTAAAAAGTTTCCAAATTTTACTATATACATTTAACATATTTTATTTTCCAAGATTATTAAGATTAATTCATATTAAGAATATATATTTTACTAAGTTATTACTTTAATGATAGTTAAGAAATGGATTTGATATAAGTGGTACTCCCAGTACGATTCGAACGTACGGCCTACGCCTTAGAAGGGCGTTGCTCTATCCAGCTGAGCTATGGAAGCAATAAAGTTTACTAAAGCTAAAAAGCCTTATATGAGAAGTAAAAATACTCTTCATATAAGGCTTTAAAAAAAAATGGAGCGGGAGACGAGACTCGAACTCGCGACAGTCTGCTTGGAAGGCAG
>OBMA010001627.1_pt1 | contig 13697 bp, 12 predicted proteins | sample 1539141 | NCBI WGS metagenome assembly OBMA01 (sample SAMEA3991484, study PRJEB22521) | metagenome | biome: anthropogenic terrestrial biome; feature: sewage plant; material: raw primary sludge | place: Sweden | collected 2012-09-26 | reverse complement strand
TTGTTAAATCCAATGCAGAGAAATATTCCCTTACACTATTTTGTATATCATCACATTTCAATTTTTCATCATATTATTCCTACTAATTTATTTTTTGACGCAAGTGTCCAAGGCAAAAGCATGAAGAAGTAGCAATTTACGCAGTAAATCAGCGGATTCCGAATATTTTCAGGATTGCGAGAATTGCGAAGCAATGGAGCAATCCGTGATGTCATGGATGGTAAAAGGTGCTTTTGACACCCACGTCATTTTATATAAGCATCTTATATTTTATAAACTCCCCATCTCTATAATAAATACTTTCATTTTTTAAAAGTTTCTTTGAAAACTCTCTTTGAACTGCAGGTTGAATATCAATCAATCTTATCTTATTAATATCCTCAAAAAACATTATATTTCTATTATCTAGAAATAATCTCTGCACATCTGCTCCTGAATATGGTAATTTAGTATTTTCCAAACTCATATAAATAATATAAAATCCAAACATTTTATATTTGCTGACAATATTTTTATATATATTTAATAAATCTTTATTCTTATTAATCAGTTCAATTGAATCCTTATTTTTTATTATCAGCAGTTTCAATGGAATATCACTTAATTTCTTAATATTATTTTGTATATCATCTTGTATTTTTTCACCAATTTCATTCATGGAAATCAAATATTCGGAAATTTTACTAGAATCTTTTGTATATAAAATATTGCGCTTAAACTCACCTATATCACATTGCTGACCTTTTAATTTTTGTTTGTAATCATCTACTATCATTATTTTTGTCTGATATTTTTCTTCTTTTTCAAGTTGATATATAATATTGCTTATTAATTTATCTTTAACATCTTCATCTGAACCACATAATGCAATCATTCCACCATCTCCAAGATTTAACCCTTCAGGAATGGCAGATGTTATACCAATGCCAAAATATGGTTCATATTTTTTGCTGTTTAAACCTTTATTTTTTAATTTTTCTAATAAATCTATTGAAAATACATCCGGAACACTTGGTATCCTATGCGCATAAGATGAACCAAATTTTTTATTTGTAGTATCTATTAATTTTCTAATATTTATTACTCTGTCTAACTCTTTTTCTCCAATCACCGAAACAAATGACTGCATACTATATATTTTTTTATCAATTTCAACCATTGCTCTTCCTGGAATATTTCTATTCTTTTTTTTGCAAAATCCAAATACTGCCCCATATTCAGCATCATTATTACAATACAATGAAATTTTATTAGAAAATAAAGACATATATCTAAATCCTATATTGCTAGATTGAATATCACATATAACAAATGATATACCTACCGATACTCCTTCTCGCAAAATAGGTAAAATAAAGTCATCCCTTTGTAAGAAGTTCTCCTTTAATACCATAAAATTATCAATAAATATAATGATTTGAGAAAAACCTTTTCCCCCCGCTTCTTTATATGCAGAAAATGAACTCAACCCATTTTCAGCAAGAATATCCTTTCTCTTAATCATCTCCTCTTGTATAAGTTTAACAAAATGCATCATTTTTTCGTCTTCGACGATTGTAATAACTCCACCAACCATATTTGATGTATCAAATATTCTTAATGCCATTGAAGCAAAATCCATAATATATATATTTATATCTTCAGGTGTATAATTGCAAATCAACCGCTTTATAATTTGTTGAATAATATTAGTTTTACCATACTGTGGTGATCCTATTATCATGGTATTACCTTTTGATAAATTCACATTATATATGCATTGTTTTTGATTATCCGGATCATCATATATACCTATTGGTACATATATAGCTTGCTTATTTAAATTATCATCTGCCATATCTTTTGACAAATATTCCAAATGCTCTATTTCTTCTTCATAAATTTTAGTTGGAAGTTCTGGCAAACATATTGAGTCTGCTTTCAAAATATTATTACAATTACAATATTCACATATATATTCAACCATAGCTTCTAATTGAGTTTTATTATCAATTTTTTTATTACATTTTTGGGAAAATATAACTTTTCCTTGTCCCAACAAATTTAATTCCTTAACATTATATTCCCTAATATTTCCTGATTCCTCAGAATTCACTCTACATCCACTATATGCTGACTGAAACAATTCAAATATTTCATTATTTCCAACTTGAATATATGCACGACCTGGTTCTCTGATTTCCGATGCTAATGGAGAATGCAAAACTTCATTACTATCATTCTTATTTTGAACTTTTAAACATAATTTAAATTTTGAATTACTCCAAATTTGATCATTTACTACTCCTGCCGGTTTTTGTGTAGCAAGAATCAAATGAACGCCTAAACTTCTACCTATTCTGGCTGTACTGATTAATTCCTGCATAAATTCAGGTTGATCACTTTTTAATTCTGCAAATTCATCTACAATTATAATCAAATGTGGCAATGGATGAACAGCTATACCTTGTTTATATAGTTTTATATATGAATCTATATGATTTACATTATAGTCTTTAAAATATCTTTGTCTTTTTTTTAACTCAGCATGTATTGATGCAAGTGATCTATCTATGGCATCATCATCTATATTTGTTATTGTACCCATCATATGTGGAAGATCACGAAACTGATTTGCCATTCCTCCACCTTTAAAATCTATAATAACAAAACTTACATCTTCGGGACTAAATAATGTTACCATTGATAAAATATATGTTTGTAATATCTCTGATTTTCCAGAACCTGTTGTACCGGCCACAAGGCCATGTGGTCCATGATTTTTCTCATTTATGTCAAGATATATAATTTTATCATCTGTTCCAACTCCTATAGGAGCAGCCATACTATTATAAACTAATGATTTATTCCATCTATCATTCAAATCCAAATCTTCAACATTTATAATATCCAGCAATTTATAGAGAGAGATGTTTTTAGTCAGTGTACTTTCAAGACTTACAGAATCAACATACACACATCCAAGCTTTCTGCAAATCATTTTCATATCATCTTCTTTTACAGATTCGTATTCAAATTGATATGAATCTTTTTTGTTATAGGCATTTAAAATTTTTCCTGATTGTTTAATGTCTATATCTTCGTCTAAAACTATTAATTTACTTGTCTCTTTTGGAATATAATCCCTTTCCACTTCAAAAAATATGAAAATTATATGTAGCTTTATTGCTTTGTTTAAATAATTTGAAACCGGATGCTTCATAAATCCTTCAGAATCATATACAAATACAACTACATAAGAAGCACATCCCATCTCATCTTCTGAATAATTTTCTCTTTCTGAAAATTGTTTAAACATTCTTTCCAGCATTATTTTTTTGCTATTTTCATCATATACAAAATTTCGAATAGATGAACTTTCTGAATGATGAATATTATGAAGCCATTTTAATGCCTCAAACTTTTCCATATCATCATTTCCAAAAATATAATATAACTCAACATCACCATAAAAATGTCTTGTTATTATATCTAAAGTTATTATCTTTAATATTTCATATCCCCTTGTTTTTTTACCAACAACTCCCAAAACTCCAGTTGTTTTTAAATCTATAACAACAGGTGCATTATCTATCATCTGATATGCATTTTTTAATATCTCAGGATATTCAACCAATGAATCATCTAAATAAATATATTCCAATTCCTTTACTTCTATTTTCCTTTTTGCATTTATTTTTCCAATACCTAATCGTATCACCAAAAAATCTTCATCTGATAATGTCTTTTCAAATAAACGACTATCAAATTTTTTCACCTCATCTATCTCTGCTTTTACATCAATGTATTCTTTATTTATTTCATATAATTCCCTTTCTCTTTCTTCTTGAATATATTTTTCTTTATCTTTTATATATTTTATATATTTTTTTTCTCTTTCAATACTGTCATTTTTATTTTTTCTATTTTTCTTTACATATGCAAAAATAGAAGTTAACATTCCAATTCCCATCATTGTTCCCATATATATAGCAAATATCGGATTAGAACTCATTTTACTTCTCATAAAAATCATAAGAACTAATGTTATTAATGATGGGAGAAATGTTGCTAGCATATTTTCTGTTTCATTTTTCAACTTTGCTTCAGGTGGAAGTATTTTTATATTTTTTTCTTCAATCTGATTTCTAATCCTAACATTTTTTATAAATTTAGGATATTCAAATGTAGAAGTCTCTTCTACCTCTTCTTTTTCAAACAAAGATATTATGGTCATATCATTTGAATCTACATATAGACATTTATTTTTATAATAAAATTTATAACCATCAAACATCAAAAAGTCATAATCCCTAAGGACTATGACTTTTTCCCTTATCTCTTTTCCATTTAAATATACACCATACTTAGAAGAATTAATATTTATAATAAAATTATCCGCTTGACCTGTGAATGTTAAATAATCACATTCAGCTCTTTCATCTGTAAGACGAATTTTACAAAAATCCTGTGATCCAACACAAAAATTTTGAATATCTGATACATATATCTTTCTTTTATAATTTGATTTAATATCATCAAAATCAATTACAAATGATAAATTAATAAGTTCACCATCACTATCTGAATATCTAAACTTTATATCCTCGCCAGCCAATAAATGCTTACTATATATTTTCATTACATTTTTTGAATCAATATAAATATTTCTATTACAGCTAATATTCCATACATTACTTTTTGAAATAACAATTTCAAAATCACAAAAATAATTTTTTTTATCAAATCTAACTTTTGATGCTTTTGTAGTTCCTATAACTACTTTATTTTCAAATTTACCTGAAAGTGGCACTTCCCTATATAAATTTCTACCATATAATATTACTTTGTAATTTTCGTTCATTTATCTTCCAATCCTTCATACTTAAATATTATTATACAATTACAAAATATTAATGATGGTTCCTTCATGAATACCAAAATCAATTATTTTTTTGTCTCCTCTTAATAGACATATTGGATTTTCAGTCCTAATATAACACTGGCTAATATCATCTGTATCTATCCCAAGCTGAAAAGCAATATTCAATGCATTTACTAGTTCATATGCAGTAATATTATTATCAACATCAATATCATGATTTTCATTTTTATTTAATATTCTAACTTCAAGTACCATCTTATGCTTTATTCCTCTAATTTATTTCAACTAAACTAATAATAATGCAACATTTTTCATAATATGCATCTTTTTCAACAAATCAAAACTCAAATATGATTCAGCATTAATAAAAGGTATATATTCCAGAACATCATAAGAAATAAAATTTTCATTTCTCTTATCGTATTTATTACAAATATATGTAAATTTATCATTTTCGGAAACTCTAATTTCTTTGCGCATATCGTGCAATATAATTTCAGAACAATATGTCTGATCTATAATTTCAAAGACATCATCACATTTTGACATAAGTCTCAATGTGAACCGATTTAAACCATTTTCTGAATCTAAGATAATATAATCATATTTATGTGTATTCTTTATGATATCAATTAAATATTCATAATCATCCTCATCTAAATTTAAAGCCATTCTTGAACCATTCCATGGCAAGAAATAATCAAACTCAAAATGTTTAACCAGTTTATCCATATAATCTGTGAATTTCTCATCACGTGCTTTTAACAAACAATCTATTCCATCTGGTATTTTTTCTTTTACTTCCAACGGTATTTGATTCTTTTGCAAAGAATCCAAACTTATATATAAAACTGACCTATTTAACTCTGAAAGTTGTAACGCAAGTGCATACGAAATTGTGGTTTTACCTAACCCACCAATTTGTGAATTTACAAGTATTATATTTGTAGTTTTACTTTTATTTTTCTCAATATTCCTATCATCTGTTGGCAAATCAAGTTTTCCTATTATTTTATGAAATATTTCACGTACTCCAGCATATTTATCAATAATTTCAATATTATTATCTGAATAAGACGAATTTTTTCTTTCACTTTTTTCTAATAATATAAAAATATTACCAATCTGATGTCTGAAAATTTCATTTTCAAACCAATTTTCATCGATTATTAAACAATCTATTTTGCTAGACAAATTCAAAAATTTCTGTAAATATTCTTCATCTGTAATAATCTCTAAATTTATACTTTTATCTTCATGTGTCAAAAGAAGCAATTCTAAACTTGATATATATTCTATATTTTCTTCAGCGATCAAGACATTGTATCTTCTCATATTTAATCCTTTTTTATGACATTCGCTATATATGAAACATCTGCTATGGTTATATTTGTATCATCAACAACAGGAATTAATTGTCCTGGAATTATTTTTACATTATTTACCTTTGTACCATTAGTACTTGCCAAATCATTTATAAACATCCCATTATCTTTAACAATTATTTCGCAATGTTTTCTGCTTATTCCTTTAATATCTATAATTATATCTGCATCATTACTCTTTCCAATTACTATATGTTTAGAAAATATTTGTATATCATCCGCTTTACCATCTATATTTTTCAATATTGCATAATTTTCTTTTATTGATTCATCTTGCTTTAAACCTATATACTCATTTCCATATTTCCCAATAAGCATATTATTATATAGTTCATCAAGAAAAATCACTCCTGATTGACAGTCATCATATATTTTCCTACATAAAAAAGAATTTATAAATTTTGACTTATAAATAATCATAGACATTATATATATGACATTTCTCTCATACAAAATAAGTTCATCAATTGACGAACTTATTTTTACTGGAATTGCTAAAAGACTCAAATTTCCTGTCTTTCTATCTATATATATGTCATTATATTTAAAAATTACATTTCTAATTGACAGAACACTATTATATTTTATTTCATGAAAAACCTCTATTATTTCCATTATAATATTTCTAAATTTATTTTCATCCAAAACATCCTTTATTGATGAAAATGAAACCATTTGACATACTTCATATATCACCTTAGGTTTTCCATTCTACTTTAATTTATAACATTTTGCTAATCCATTTATATTTCCCTTATTTAGAACATGAAAAGCTGAATCAGATATTATTTTTTCATCTTTAAATATATATCCGATATAGTTTTCGTTTCTTATCTCAATTATTTCATTCATATTTGTCTCTATTCTATAATTAAAATCATTTCTTTATCATATAATTTGATTTGCTTTTTGGTAAATATATTAATCTTATATAATTTATCGTTTCTCATTGCGTATACATTTTCACCCGAAATAGCAATAATTTTATCTGCCTTTCCTAAATTTCTTCTATAAATTCTATTATAATAAATTAAATTTCCTTTCTTGTTTATAACTACAGATCCGGATCCACTTAAATCTTTTTTGGATACATCTATTTTGTTTAATTTTGTATCCAACAAAATATAGCGATCTAAATTGTTTAAAACATCATGATCAATCTTTTCTCCTCCGATCATATTATTTTCAATATTTCTCTTATATATTTTTTCATTTTCCGAATATAATATGATTTTTAATTTTGTTGAAGTTGATGTCACTCCTTTTACCGACTTTAAATAACCATAAAATTTATTACCATCAATATAATATACATCCGTTACATTTGAAGATATAACTTGCCTTTTTTTTTGAGAGTCATCACTTGATGATAAAATGAGTTGGTTATCACTCATAAAATATAAATCATTATCATCATAACAAATCACCTTACTTACCATCTCACCTATTTCTTTGGGCTGAGAATCATATGTCACAATATAACTTTTCATCTTTTCCGTATCATTATAATAAATATCACCTTCGTTATTTATTCCTATCAACTTAATTTTACCTGTTTCTTTTTCTTCACTATACACATTAATTTTCTCACCACTTTTGCCAATAATATAAATATTATAATTATTGAAAATCTGATTATGTCCCCCACTCTCAGAACTATCTTTTATCCATTTTTTTTCCTTATCTATTTTCAAAAATACTTTGTATTTGCTATTACTACTTATAAACCCATTAATACTGCCATCTTCAAATTCATTTTTAAAAACAGGTGGCGTACTACCTATTTCCGTAAATGTCACCTTAATATCTTTTAATTTCTTTACATATGCTTTATATTTGTTTTGTGCAACAAAATAAACAGTGAAAATAAATATTATACTTAATGTCACTAAAATGGCACAAATAATGAATATCTTTTTCTTTTTTGTGATAGTTATATTATTTTTTTTATTTTCAAAATCTGGAATTACTGATTTCCATTTTTCTTCTTTTTCAATTATATTTTGACTTTCACATTTTGTTTCATCTTTCACTTCGATTGAAGCAGTAAATGAATCTCCTTCCTTTATTATTGTTGTTCCCTCATCTACAAATTTTTTATTATCTGTTGACACAGAACAATTTTCAACTAATACATTTTGTATTGGTTCTTTACAATATGGGCAAACTTTCTTATCTCCAATTTCAGCTCCACAAACTCTACATTTCATAATATAATCCAATCTTTTTATAATACATTGTTAAATAGTTTAAAATCTATATTCCACATCTGCATTTCATCAGCAAAAAACTGAATCCGCATAGCGTACTGTTCCCATTGCATCTGCGGCATATGCATCCGCTCCTATTTCATCAGCATATTGCTGTGTCATAACTGCACCGCCTACAATAACTTTTGTTCCCGGTTTTTTCTCATGAAGCAGTCGAATTGTCTCTTCCATTGAAACAACAGTTGTTGTCATAAGTGCTGAAAGTCCAACCAGTTTCACATCATTACTTACAGCTGCATCCAGAATGGTCTCAGGCGGAACATCCTTTCCCAGATCAATCACATCATATCCATAATTTTCCAGCATAACCTTAACGATATTCTTTCCTATATCATGAATATCTCCTTTTACAGTTGCCATAATGATTTTACCCTTTACCTGCTGCGGCTTTCCCTGCATTGAATCTTTAAGCACTGCAAATGCTTTCTTTGCCGCCTCTGCACTCATAAGCAGCTGAGGCAGAAAAAGTGATCCACTTTCAAACCCCTTACCTACCTCATCAAGTGCAGGAATCAATTCATTATTTATAATATCAAATGGATCTACATTATTTTCCAGCAATTTTCTTGTACACTGTGCTGCTGTTTCTGTAATTCCACGTTTTACTGCATGACTAAGTTCCGATGTCTCATTTGCTGAAGCTGATAAACCTTCCGTCTTCACACCGGTATTACTATTTTCCACTCCTGTGCCACTTTTCTTTTTATTTTCAGAAACGACTGTAATAGCAGCATCTGCATATGCATTTATATACCCCATACATTGCGGATCCTGATTTGTAAGAGCAAGAAATGATCTGTATGCGGACATCATCTGTCCATTATTCGGATTCATAATCGCAGCAGAAAGACCCTCCTGCATAGCCATTGCAAAGAAAAATGAATTTATAAGCATCCTCTCAGGAAGTCCAAATGAAATATTTGATACACCCAGAATCGAATGTCCATGAAGTTCTTCTTTTATACGCCTTAACGTTTCAAGTGTCTCATTTGCCGAATCAGGCTCTGATGATACTGTCATTGCAAGCCCGTCAATAATTATATCTTTTTTCGGAATTCCATATTTTTCAGCATTCGCATATATCTTCCTTGCTATTTCAATCCTTTTATCAGCTTTCTTCGGAATTCCATCTTCATCAATACAAAGTCCTACCAGAACACCTCCATATTTTGCAACAAGCGGCATAACAACAGACATAATTTCCTCTTTGCCATTAGTCGAATTCACCATAGGCTTTCCATTATAATAACGAAGTCCTGCCTCAAGCGCCTTTTCATCTGCAGTATCTATCTGAAGCGGAAGAGGTGTCACTCCCTGCAGTCTCGTCATAACATTCCTCATCATAGCCGCTTCATCTATCTTTGGTATTCCAACATTTACATCCAGAATATCTGCACCTGCATCTTCCTGTTCGAGTCCCTGCTGTAAAATGTATTCAATATCATTGTCACGAAGTGCCTGCTGAAATTTCTTTTTTCCTGTCGGGTTTATTCTTTCGCCGATAATAATCGGCTTATTACCAATTTCCACAGCCTGTGAAAATGATGTAACCACGGTAAGTGACTTTGGAGTATTTTCCTTAAATGGCACATTTCTTACTTTCTCAATCATACGTCTTATGTGCGCAGGTGTAGTTCCACAGCATCCTCCCATAACATTAACACCAAGTTTTGCTATCTTTTCCATTTCTGAAGTGAATTCCTCTGGTTCCACATCAAAAACAGTACAGCTGCCTTCTGTTCTGGGAAGTCCTGCATTGGGATTTACAATAACAGGAACAGAAGCATATCTGACAAGATCCTCTGCTATCGGATACATTTCCTTAGGTCCAAGCCCGCAGTTAAGTCCAAGTGCATCTACATGAAGTCCTTCAAGCATAGCAACCATAGACTCAACCGTCCCTCCGGTGAGCATTTTTCCTTTTGTATCATATATATTTGTTACAAATACAGGAAGTGACGAATTCTCCTTTGCTGCCAGGACTGCCGCTTTGGTTTCATAAGAATCACTCATTGTCTCAATAAAAATAAGATCTGCGCCTGCACTTTCTCCAATTTTTATAACCTCTCCAAAAATATCAACCGCCTCATCAAATGAGAGATCACCCATTGGCTGAAGAAGCTTTCCAGTAGGTCCTACATCAAGAGCAACATATACATCATCGCACCTTTTTGACTTATCACGTTCTTCACATGCAATCTTTACCGAAGTTTCAACAATCTGTTTTAAATTATCAGGATACTTAAGACGATTTGCCCCAAACGTATTTGTGTTAAAAATGTTGCTTCCGGCATCTATATAACCATCATAAAGCTGCTTTATCTTCTCCGGATAAATTAGATTCCATGTTTCAGGAAGTTCTCCGCCTTTAAGCCCCATGTCCTGAAGAATTGTTCCTGCACCACCATCGCAGAAAAGCCATTCCTTTCCAAGCCTCTTACGCAAATCTTTTCTCATAATAATATCCTTTCTATTCTCAGCAGCAAAATGTCATATATAATATAAATAAAATAATTATCATATTTATTATAATTATTTTATGTATTATAAATATCATATATTTATAAATGTAACAGTTTATCTTCAAACTCTTGAAAATGCACAGGTTTCATTCATTTCACAACTCTCACATCCCTCTATCACACAAGGTCTCTCCACTTTTGACAGTCCTATAACTGCTGTAACAGATTTACTTGGATACATGAGAAGTGCATCATTAAGCATTATCCCAACTTCCTTCGGCATATCTAAAATCCTTGAAAAATCCTTCTGAAATTCAAGTGAAAAATCACCATATCCCGGTGAGAATCTAGGTCTGGCATAAAGTCCCCTTTTGCGCGCCTCATTTTTTATTTTCATATCAACTATATCACACCAGGCCTCTTCAAGTGCTGCAGCCGATGCCTGATAAACTGCTGCCTCTGTCATTTTTCCCATTATCTCATTTCTTTTAACAAGTCTGTCCGGCACATCACCAACAGTTGCAGCAAAAAGAGCTGCCTCATCACACCCTGCAAGATTCTTTATGAGTCCCTTACTTTTAATATGCATTCCCTCAATAATCACAACATCCTTTTTTAATGTTATCGGAAAATATTTCACAGCTGCACGCGGCATTGTTTCCTTCTTCAGCCTGTTAATGCATCTTTTTATAACATCCGTCACCTGCTCATCCGGAATGTTTTTCCCATATCCCAGATACCTTTGCACCTCAGAAATCCGAACATCAATATCCGCCGCATCAAACTCAATCATAAATCTTCCTCTTTCATTTTTACATATTTTGTACGCAGAAATTTACTGTTTAAGACTTCCTTTTTTTACATTTTCATTCAGTATTTCTTCAGTAATTTTAAAAAGTTCTTCAGAGCCTTTCTTTGTTCTTTTCTGCCTATTCATAACCTTTTCAAATGACACATCATGCTCTTTCCAGTCACTTCCGCCATTACTGTTATTAAGCATTAGCGGCTGAAAATTATCACAAGCATGTGCGAAATGTGCCTCAGGTGTCATATCTCTTTCAAATTCATCAAAAAGCCCGGAAAGTTCTCGTGCCTGATCCTCCGGAAGAATAGAAAAAATTCTGTTTTTTGCCTTTTCTTCACGCTGTTTTTCTGTCTTTTTTCCTTCATCATCATACGCATATGTATCACCTGCATCTATTTCAACAATATCATGGATAAGACACATAATCATAGTACGAGCTATATCTATTTCCTTATTTGAATATTCTCTGAGAAGATAGGCTATAATTGCCATATGCCATGCATGTTCAGCATCATTTTCCTTTCTGCCGTGAGAGGTAAGACTTGTCTGACGCGTAACATTTTTTTCCTTATCTATTTCCAGAATAAATTCCATCTGTTTTTCAATTCTTTCCCTGTCCATTATGTCTCCTTATACTGATTTACAACTCATTTCACAGTTTCATTTCACTCGATTCTAATGCATTACAATATGATTCGCAAACCTCAAAATATCAAGTAAAAAAAGGATGCCTTTTATAAGGCATCCTCTTTTTACTTAATATTTATTTATAAATCTGTTTTCCAAAGTCCGTGAAGATTGCAGTACTCATAAACTGTAACAGCTTCATCTCCATCTGCAAGTATAAATTCTGCTTCAGGTGTGCACCCCGGTTTCAGATCTTTCTTCATAAAACCTGTCTTTGTTTCAAGAATGATAAACTGAATATAATGCGCATCCAGCATAGGATGCTCTACACTTCCGACTTTAACTTTAACCTTATTTCCATCAACAGTTACAACCGGTACATGTTTCTCAAGTGCACCATCTGTACTGTTCGCTTTGATTTCCTGCATTTCCTTACCACAGCATACTGGTGTAGCAGCAGTTTTCTCAGTTAAAAAAGTTACAAAATTACCACATACTGAACACTTATAAAAAAGCATATTTTTTTCCTCCATTATTAATACTGCATAATTATGATTGACTCACTAAATCACTTTAATATCATATTAATGAATCACATTAGTAAATTGTCTTAGTAAACTGTCTTAGTAAACTGTTTTAGTAAATTCCCATATTTTAATAATTTTCTGCCTTTACTTCAAAATATGCCTGCGGATGTTTACAAACAGGACATATATCAGGAGCTGATGTACCCACAACAATATGTCCGCAATTACGACATTCCCAGATTTTTACATCTCCCTTTTCGAAGACTTGATCTGTCTCAACATTTTCAAGAAGTTTTCTGTATCTTTCCTCGTGCGTTTTCTCAATAGCACCAACACCTCTGAACTGCTCAGCAAGCTCATGAAATCCTTCTTCATCCGCTTCCTTAGCCATACGTTCATACATATCAGTCCACTCATAATTCTCGCCATCTGCTGCAGTCTTAAGATTTTCCTGTGTATCTCCGAGTAATCCAAGCGCTTTGAACCAAAGCTTTGCATGTTCCTTTTCATTTTCTGCTGTCTTTAAGAACATCGCCGCAATCTGCTCATAACCCTGCTTCTTAGCAACCGACGCAAAATATGTATATTTATTACGCGCCTGTGACTCTCCTGCAAAAGCCTCCAGCAGATTCTTCTCTGTTTTTGTTCCCTCATATGGGTTCTTTGCCATTTTTTTGCCCTCCTTAAAATCAAAATAAAACTAAAATAATAAAACCTTCAACTATCCTCAATACATTTTAATTATATCATAATTGAT
>OBMA010001624.1_pt1 | contig 13699 bp, 12 predicted proteins | sample 1539141 | NCBI WGS metagenome assembly OBMA01 (sample SAMEA3991484, study PRJEB22521) | metagenome | biome: anthropogenic terrestrial biome; feature: sewage plant; material: raw primary sludge | place: Sweden | collected 2012-09-26 | reverse complement strand
GGTCGCTGGCGTGTAAATGGTGCTTTACCGCATATCGATGCATGGTACGAAGCATTTGGTATCACCGAAAAAGACGCCATGTATATTCCAAAAGAAAAACGCGCAAGTATTTGGTAATAAAAAGAAAGAGCTGAAAATTAAATTTTCAGCTCTTTCTTTTTATCAATTCATCGAAAGCAAATCATCCATAATATCACGTTTTTGTTGCAGGCGCGGGATTTTTTGCTGACCTCCGGTTTTTCCATGTTTCACAAGCCAGTCCATAAACAAATTCTGACGGGCAATAACCACTTCAGGCATTTCCAGAGCTACATTTTTGTTTCGTTTCGATTCATAATCGGAATTCTGATCGCACAAAAGTTTATCGAGCGTTTTCTGAAAACGAACAGGGTCGGAGGGAGGCTCCTTAAACTCAATCAACCATTGATGACGTGCTTTTTCATGTTCGGTTGGAGGTACCACAGTGGCTGTGTAGTTCAGTACATGTACGCCACAAACTTCAGCAGCACCCGTAATTGCAGCATCGGCATTTCCAACCATTAGTTCTTCGCCACAAAGGTTCAGAAAATGTTTGGTACGACCACTGATCACAATTTTATATGGATTTACCGAAGTGAAAGTGACCACATCGCCAATATTATAGCGCCACAAACCACTATTGTTTGAAATGACCATAGCATAGCTTTTACCCACTTTTACTTCCCACAATGGAATCGGAGCAGCATTTTCGTTATCGGTATCCACAAACTCGTAAAAAGTGCCATAATCGAGCATTAAAAGCATTCCCGGATCGGAAAAATCATTCTGCATGGCAAAAAAACCTTCAGATGCATTAAACACTTCCAGGAAATTCAATTTTTTCGAAGGGAACATTTTAACGAACATTTCTCTGTAAGGATCGAAACTTACGCCTCCATGAATAAAAAGCTCCATATTTGGCCAAATTTCGCTTAAATCACTCTTTCCGGTCACTTCTGTTATATGTGAGAAAAGAATTTGATACCACGAAGGAATACCCGAAAAACTAACTACATTTTTGCTGATAATTTCAGGAATCATTTTGTCCATCTTTTCCGTAAAATCACCAATCATGCAGGTTTCGTGCTTAGGAACACGCACCATTTTCACGAAAGGATTCATGCGCTCGTTGAGCATTCCCGAAAGCATTCCTATGTGTAAACCATATTCATTTAAGCTCGTTTCGCCAGCCCCAACAGCAAGCGAGCGCCCGCTAAAAAATTTACTTTTCGGATTTAAATGCAGGTACATTGCAATGGTATCGGCTCCACCTTTAATATGCATCGACCGATAACTTTCATCAGAAACAGGAATGAACTTACTTTTCGCATCGGTAGTCCCCGACGATTGTGCAAACCATTTTACAAGACCCGGCCATAACACATCTGGTTCAGCTTTGAGCATACGTTCTACATAGCCCTGAATTTGTTCATACGATTGTACTGGAACATTTTCAGCAAATTTCTGATAATCAGTTATTTCTATAAAATGAAACTCTTTACCAAAAACAGTGTTTCGTGCTTTTTTTATCAGCATTTGCAACTCCGCTTTCTGAATCTCGGCGGCAGAATTATTGAATTTTTCAATCTGGCTTACTCGATTAGAAAAAAACAGACGGGCTAATGGGGTTATCATAAAGGAATATGTCGTATTAGAGAATTAAAATCAGTTTTTTGAAATAGAAAAATAATTATTATAAAACCATACAAAATTATTAAAAAAAACCGGAAACACCGCATTATTTACAAATAAATCAATCTTCAGGAAACAGATTATTCATTGCAACTTTCCGATTGTACTTCTGTTTCGAACTAACAATCGAAGATATTTTAAGGGGTTTTCCGTGTAAACGAATTTCTTCATCTCGACTCGCTTTTCGTGCAGCTTTTATTTGTTGCATCACCGAAAGACCGTTGAAGTTTGTTTTCTTCAATTTGTTTTTGGATTTTTTACTACTCATAATCGACTGATTAATCAATAAATAAAATTTCTCTTTGTCCATTTTCAACTTCACGAATCTCCACATGTACAGTATCATCGGGTAGGAGAGGAGCTATATTTTCGGGCCATTCCACAAAACAATAATCACCACTGTACAAATATTCTTCAGCACCCATATCCACAGCATCGCGCAAATCTTCAATGCGGTAACAATCGAAATGAAAAACCGATGATCCGTTTGAACATAAATATTCATTCACAATTGAAAAAGTAGGCGAGTTAATTATATCGTCAACACCCAATGCCTGACAAATAGCTTTTATAAAAGTAGTCTTACCAGCACCCATTTGTCCGTGAAATGCAAATACTCTTTTTTCGCCCACAAAATGTAAAAATTCAAGCGCTGCTGTAGATATCGAATCAATCGATTTTATTATTATACTCATAAAACAAACCAATAACGTGAAAAATTAATAGATATTGTGAAAAATAATGCTCCTGAGAGTTGCAAAAACACATACAACCTGACAGAAAAAAATAAATATTGAAATCTCAGAGGCTCAATTTAGCTTGAAAATAGTTATAAACAACTGACGATCTGGACTTTCCAACAACCTCCTGAAGTTCTGACTCTGTAGCCAAACTAATTCGTTTTAGGCTCTTAAAATGTTTCAACAGGTCAGATTTTGTTTTTTCACCAATTCCGGGTATCGAATCGAGTTCAGATGCTGTTTGTGATTTACTCCTTTTCTCTCGATGAAATTTTATAGCGAAGCGATGCACTTCGTCCTGTAACCCTGCAAAAAATTTGAAAAGCTGATCGGTTGGTTTTAATCCAACGGCCATAGGTGGAAAGCCATACAGAATTTCGTTCGTTCTGTGCTTTGAATCTTTTGCCATACCCGCAATAGGAATATCTAATTTCAATTCATCTTCTATTACCTGACGAATTATTTCCATTTGACCGACACCACCATCAGCCACGATTAAATCGGGTAGGGGAGAAGCCTCATTTAACAATCTTGAATATCGACGAAATACGACTTCTTTCATTGAAGCGTAGTCATCGGGACCACTTACCGTTTTAATCGTATATTTTCGATACTCGCTTTTTGCAGGTTTTGCCTTTTTGTAAACCACACAAGCAGCTACAGCATCCGACCCCTGAATGTTCGAATTGTCAAAACACTCAATGTGCATTGGCAGTTTTGGTAACTGAAGTCGTTCTTTAATGCTCTCTAACAACTGAATAGCTCTTTGATCCGGATTTAACTTTTCAGATTGTTTTAACTTATCGAGTTTATACTGCCTTACATTCTGTAGTGATAAATCGAGAAGCTTTTTACGGTCACCACGCTGAGGTACAAGTATTTTAGCATTACTAATTGTAAAATTAATATGGAAAGGAAGCACTATTTCAGTTGATTTACTATTTAATCTGGAACGAAGCTCCACTACAGCCATAGCTAAAATATCTTCCTTTTCTTCGTCTAAACGCTTTCTATATTCAATAGTATATCCTTGCACAATACTACCTTTCGAAATCCGCAATATATTAACAAATGCAGAATTTTCATTTTCGTCATAGGCAAAAACGTCAGTATCTTCAAGAATTGTATTTGAAATAACTGATTTTGATTTATAATTTTCGATAAGTTCATATTTCTGCTTTACCAAATGAGCTTCTTCAAATTTATACTCGGATGCTAGTATTTTCATTTCATCGAGCAAAAATCTACTTATTTCATTCGCATCTCCTTCAATTATTTTTTTTACAGCATCTATATGTTTACGATATTCATCGATAGTTTCTTTTGCTTCGCATGGTCCGTTACATTTATGAATGTGGTATTGTAAACAAACTTTAAACTTTCCCTTTTTAATGTTTTCATCGAAAAGTGGAAGCCGACATGTTCGAATCGGATATAACTGATGAATAATTTCAAGTAATGAATTTATCGTAAAATTTGAACTGTAGGGTCCGTAATACAAAGAACCATTTTTAATGATATTTCGTGTTTTGAAAACGCGAGGAAAAGGTTCATTGGTAATACAAATACTTGGGTAAGTTTTCCCATCTTTCAGCAAAACATTATAGCGCGGCTGATATTGTTTGATCAGATTATTTTCCAATAAAAGCGCATCTTCTTCTGTATCGACAACTATATATTTCAGATAAGAAATATTCTTTACAAGCACATTTGTTTTACCGTATTCATGCACTTTATTGAAATATGAACTTACGCGTTTCTTTAAATTTTTTGCTTTACCAACGTAAATTATTTCATCGTTTACATTAAAATACTGATACACTCCCGGTAAATCGGGGAGTGTACTTATCTGTTGTTTTAATGTTTCTGAAGCTGTCATAATAAAAAAATATAATTGTTTCACGTGAAACAAAAGATTTTAAAACATCAATTGTTTCACGTGAAACATCGTTTTTATCGACCTAAAAGCACTAATAAAACATTTACATCGCTAGGAGAAATACCGGGAATACGACTGGCATGGCCAATTGTTTCGGGATCAATCTTTAATAGCTTATGGCGCGCCTCGGTAGATAAGGAAAGAACATTAGCGTAATCAACACGTCCACGAAGAGGTATATGCTCTAAGCGCAAAAGCTTGTCAGCTATCTGTCTTTCACGCTCAATATAACCTTCGTATTTTAGCAAAACCTCTGTAGCTTCAATAATTTCCTCTTTTCTATCAGAAATAGTATCGAGTTTTGCTTTTAAAGCAGGGACAGCATCAGATAAATCTTTTATTCCAAATTGTGGTCGTAAAATCAAATCATGCAATTTACATCCATGTTTAAGCTCGCTTGAACCTGACGAAGCCAGAAAAGCATTTATATGAGTAGGCTTAATAGAATAATTCTTTACGAAATGAAGTAAATCATGTTGAATACTTATCTTTGAATCTAAAAGTGATAAACGGTTTTTATCAGCTAAACCTAAATGACCAGCCTTAGGAGTTAAACGAATATCAGCATCATCCTGACGTAAAATAAGGCGATACTCGGCGCGTGAGGTAAACATACGATAAGGCTCATCAACACCTTTTGTTACTAAATCATCAATGAGAACCCCGATATAAGCCTCATTTCGTGCCAACACAAAAGGTTCACCACCATGACAATTGATATGGGCGTTGATACCAGCAATTAATCCCTGACCACCTGCTTCCTCATATCCGGTGGTACCATTTATCTGACCTGCAAAAAATAAATTTTTTATCAACTTGGTTTCTAAAGTATGTTTAAGTTGAGTTGGATCAAAAAAGTCATATTCTATGGCATAACCCGGACGAAAAATATGCGCATTTTCAAGGCCTGAAACAGTATGAATCGCACGAATCTGAACATCAAGTGGGAGCGACGAGGAGAATCCATTTATATAATACTCCTGTGAATCGACACCTTCAGGTTCCAGAAATAACTGATGCGATAACTTATCAGCAAATGTAACAATCTTAGTTTCGATACTTGGGCAGTAACGTGGCCCTATACTTTGAATTTGTCCATTATAAAGAGGTGAATCTGTTAAACCTTTTCGCAATTCATCATGTGTATTCTCATTCGTATAAGTTATCCAACAACTCATTTGCTTGAGATTTCTTGAAACTGAATCGAGAAATGAAAACTTATGAAAATCATTCTCACCCACTTGTTCTGACATTTTACTAAAATCGATTGTACGTCCATCAATACGGGCAGGTGTACCAGTTTTCATTCTATCAGTAGCAAAACCAATAGATTTCAACTGATCTGTAATACCAAAAGATGCAGGCTCAGAAATACGTCCACCAACAAGCTGACTCTTACCTATATGCAACAATCCTGATAGAAAAGTACCGGCAGTTAAAATTACACTCTTAGCACGCATTTCGACACCAAGGGCAGTAATAACACCACGTACTTCAGCATTTTCAATGATCAACTGACGTACAGTATCCTGCCAAATTGAAAGATTTGGAGTATTGGAAATAATTTTAATCCACTCCTGAATAAACTGATGACGATCGCTTTGAGAACGAGGACTCCACATAGCAGGTCCCTTTGAGCGGTTTAACATACGAAACTGAATGGCAGAACGATCTGTAACAATTCCCATTTGACCACCAAGTGCATCAATCTCACGAACAATCTGACCTTTTGCAATACCACCCACAGCAGGATTACAACTCATTTGACCAATTTTATTCATGTCCATTGTAATCAGAAGGGTCTTTGAACCCATATTGGCAGCTGCGCACGCGGCTTCATTCCCTGCATGTCCTGCTCCGATTACTATTACATCATATTTAAAATCCATAAGTATATATTTGATTGAATATCAGAGTATTATATAAATACACATTGATATCATTGTATAAAAAACGACTGCAAAGTTATAAACAAAATTTCGAATTGAGTGTTCAAATCTCAATTTCAACAAGTTAAGGAACAATAATGAAACAAATAAAAAAAATAAAAGATTGAGATACAGAGATAAAAAAAGGGATACACAAATGCATCCCTTTAAGAAAAAGTCTTCGTTATTACTACTTCACATCACCTTCGGCAATAAGATATTCAGCTATCTGAACAGCATTGAGTGCTGCACCTTTCTTAATCTGATCGCTAACACACCAGAAAGTAATACCATTTGGGTTTGCCAGATCTTTGCGAATACGACCCACATGTACAGGATCTTTGCCAGAGAGGAACAAAGGCATTGGATATTTCTTTTCAGAAGGATTATCTATCACTTCAACACCCGGAGCAGTAGCAAATGCCTCACGTACTTCTTCGACAGTTAGAGGACGCTCAGTTTCAGCCCAAACACTTTCTGAGTGAGCACGAAGAGCCGGAACACGCACACACATTGCACTCACTTCAATATCAGAATGCATAATTTTGCGGGTTTCATGATACATTTTCATCTCTTCCTTTGTGTAACCGTTATCAGTAAATACATCAATCTGAGGAATAAGATTGTAAGCAAGCTGATATGCAAATTTACTAACAGTAACTTGTTCTCCGGCCAAAACCTGACGATATTGTAGTTCAAGTTCATCCATTGCAGCTGCACCAGCACCTGAAGCAGCCTGATATGTAGATACATGTACACGCTTGATATGCGAAAGGTTTTCAATAGCTTTCAAAGCCACAACCATTTGAATAGTAGTACAATTCGGATTTGCTATAATACCACGTGGACGATCTTTTGCATCAGAGGCATTAACCTCAGGTACAACCAATGGAATATCATTCTCCATACGGAAAGCCGAAGAGTTATCAATCATTACAGCACCAAACTTAGTTATATCAGCAGCATATTCTTTCGAAATACCAGCTCCGGCAGAAGTAAATACAATGTCCATTCCCTTAAAATCATCACCATGCTTAAGTTCCTTCACTGTATATTTCTCGCCTTTAAACTCATATACACTACCCGCACTACGTGACGAACCAAAAAGAGTCAGTTCGGTCAGCGGGAAATTGCGCTCGGCCAACACACGCAAAAATTCCTGGCCTACGGCGCCACTGGCACCAACGATTGCTACTTTCATTGATTAAATGATTAGTTTTGAGAAAATTATAATCTCAAAAAATGATTAAAATAAAATTTGTTTCTTAATTTATTGTTTATATCTTTGTACGGAAATGTGAATAATAAAACCACACATTAAACCTTAAATTAGTTTGCAAAAGTAATTCATTTTTATATAATTAGCAACAATATGAAAGTACGAATTCTGATATTTATAATATTTGTGTCGATATTAGCTAAAGCACAAATCAACGAAAATTTCACAGATGGTAATTTTGACAGAAATCCTGAATGGCGTGGAAACACCGGAAACTTCACGATAAACGAAAAACTTCAACTACAATCCTGCGCAACAACCACATCAGTATCATCACTATTTACAAATTCAGAATCCATAGTAAATGCGCAATGGAAAGCCCATATTATAATTAATTACAGCACATCATCGTCAAATTATGCAGCAATGTATATCATTAGTGACAATGAAAACCTAACAACAGGCTGTAATGGGTATTATGTACAGATTGGTGGTACAAATGATGAAATATCCCTCTTTCTACAACAAGGAACTAAAAAAACAAAAATTATTGATGGACTGGATAAACGTATTGCAGATGATAGCGTAAATGTAGAAGTAAAAGTGACTCGCGACGGGAATGGAAACTTTGAACTGTGGTCGAAAAAAGCAAGCGAAAATGAATATATATTGGAAGGTAAAACGCAAAATAACGCAGTCGTAAACTCATACTACTTTGGCTTGCTATACTCAAACACATCAACAACAGGTAAAGCGTATATATTTGATAATATCGAAGTAACAGGTGAAAAAGCAGAGGATCATATAAATCCAACAATAAAACAATTGAAAATAACTGATGAAAATAAAATTGAATTTGAATTTTCGGAAAGAATAGATACCAGTAATTTAGAAATTGGAATTAATGGGCAATTTTATAAAACAGATAGTGTTGAATTAAATGGAGCAAAAAATATCCTGAGAATAAAACCACAATACAAATTCATAAAAGGAATAAAATATGAAATTACACTATCAGGAATAAGTGATTATTCTGGAAACTATCTGATAAACAATACAGCATATACGGGTATTCCCGAAGATGCTGAAATTGGTGATTTGATATGGAACGAGATCATGTTTAATAATCCTGAAAATTCATCGGAATATGTTGAAATATACAACCGAAGTGCAAAAGTGATCGAACTAACAGGCATGTATATAAGCACACGTAAAAACGATGGAACATTAAACTCAGGTAATAAAATCGACTATTATCTACTAATGTATCCATCTGAATATATAGCATTTACATCATCACCCGATTCAGTTTTATTATATCACAATTGCCCACAGGATGCAAATGTAAATACGCTAAATATGAGCAGCTTAAATAACACATCGGCTACAATAGTTTTATGCAGCAACAATAAAGAAATCATTTACGATGAGCTAAAATATAACGAAAAATGGCATCACACACTCATCAAAAATCCGAAAGGAGTAGCACTTGAAAAAATAAATCCGGATATGGAAACACAAAATTCCGATTCGTGGCACTCTGCGGGAAGCACAACAAACTATGGTACGCCCGGCTACAAAAACTCACAATACAAAGAAATATATCCAACAGAAACCGAAGATAAAACTGTATGGCTCGATGCTGATAGTTTTAGTCCGGATAATAACGGACATAACGACCTTTGCAGTATACGTTTCAAAAACGAAATCAATGGATACATTGCAAATGTAAAAGTCTTAAATTCAAAAGGTTCGCTTGTGTATGAATTAGCCAATAACAAAATACTACAACCCGAAGATTATCTACTTTGGGACGGAAAAACTAAAACAGGCACAGTCGTAAACGCAGGAATTTACATCATCTACTTCGAAGCAATACATCCATCCAAATCCGAAAAAATAATTAAAAAAATTCCGGTGGCTGTCACATTCTGATTATTTTGATATTTTAACGCCGTATAATACAATAAATCAGCTATCTTTGCAGTCGTTTTTGTGTAAATTAATGTTTTATGACAAAAACTTTTTTAATTGAATAATCAAATAAAATACTTCCGTCATAAATGTACACAAGTTACATTTAGAAAAGTATTTAAACACTAAAGAATGGAAAAAGTAAGCTATGCTCTCGGATTAAGTCTGGGAAACAACTTGATGAACAGCGGAATAGAATCTATCGACTACGCAAAATTAGCAAAAGGTATTCAGGATGTAGTTGAAAAAAACGAACCTGAAATCAGCTATCAGGAGGCACAAGACATTATCAACGAATTTTTCGAAGAACTGCAAAAAAAAGCATCTGAAGGAGCCATAAAAGCCGGACAGGATTTTTTGACTGAAAATGCAAAACGTCCCGAAGTTACAACTCTCGAAAGCGGACTACAGTACGAAATTATCAAGGATGCCAACGGTCCGAAACCAAAAGCAACCGACAAAGTTACAGTACACTATCACGGTACACTGATCGATGGAAAAGTTTTCGATAGTTCAGTACAACGTGGCGAACCAGCTACATTTGGCGTTACGCAGGTTATCAGCGGTTGGGTTGAAGCGCTTCAGCTTATGCCTGTAGGTGCAAAATGGAAACTTTTCATTCCTTCGAATCTGGCTTATGGAGCTCAGGGAGCAGGTCAGGCCATCGGACCACACACCACATTGATTTTCGAAGTGGAACTGATAGGTATCGTATAAATTAATCCTCACAAAAAAAATCTGATAACACATACACACATGAGAAAAACAATTTTATTTTGCCTCGCACTCAGCCTAGTAGCTGTGGGTGCCGAAGCCAAAGAAAAAAAACAAAAAAAATCGAAGAAAAATAAAGTAGAAGTAGTTGAAAAGGTAATGACCAACGATGTGGACTCAATGAGTTATGCACTTGGTATAAACGTTGGAAACGACTTTGCTAAAAATTTGAAATCAATTCCCGGTGGAAAATCAAATTTCGATTTGGTTATAAAAGGTTTTACCACAGCCATGAAAGGCGATTCAGCTTTAATGTCGACAGAGCAGGCAATGGAATATTTCAACAACTACATTCAAGCAGCTCAGGGCAAAGAAACTGAATCAAAGAAGAATGCCGGAGAGAAATTTTTAGCCGAAAACATGAATGCTGAAGGTGTAAATGTAACTCCTTCAGGACTTCAGTACAAAGTACTTGTACCTGCCGAAGGAAAAAAACCACAGGCTCAGGATACTGTAAAGGTACATTATACAGGAACTCTGCTCGATGGTACTAAATTCGATAGTTCTGTGGACAGAGGTGAGCCAATTGAATTTCCGCTCAATCAGGTTATCAAAGGATGGACCGAGGGTGTGCAACTTATGGCTGTAGGTTCGAAATACCAATTCTTTATCCCTTACAATTTAGGCTATGGCGAACAGGGCGCAGGTGGTGTAATTCCTCCGTTTGCCACATTGATTTTCGAAGTTGAATTATTGGATATCAAACCATTTAAAGAACCGGAAAATTTTCTGAAAGATATTAAACCACTCAAAAAGAAATAATTAAAATATAAATTATAACACAAATGAAAAAACTTAGCATTCTTACAATTATCACATTGGTTGCAGTTTTACTGATGTCGTCGTGCAACAGCTACAAACCAAAAGAAGTTTCTCTCAACAACATGAACGATAGTTTGAACTACACACTCGGACTTTCGAACGGTAAAGGGATTAAAGATTATTACATGCAAACCGACACTACCGACAAAGCTATTGCAGCTTTAATGGAAGCACTCGACAAAGCATTTGAAGGTGAAGCAAGCACCGACGAAATGTACAAAATCGGTCTGCAGGTAGGTAACTCATTCAAACAACAGAAAAAACAGGGTTTGATGGGCGATTCAACTTTGGTATTCAACAGCGAACTTGTAAAACAGGGACTTGTAAACGCTCTTAAAGATTTCAAAGAAGGCATGACAGCTGAAGAATCGGAAGAATATATCCGTAAAGTGATGATGGAAATTCAGGACAAAAAAATGCGTGAGCAAATGCCACAACAGGCTCCTGCAACACCCGCAACTCCTGCTGATACTATCGCTCAATAATTCATAATCCATTATTAATTGATTAACAGAAATATAAAATGAAAAAACTAAATATATTCTTAGTGGTAGCCGTAATTGCTGCTTCTGTACTTAGCTCTTGCAACAGCAACAGCACAAAAATGCCTTCACTTAAAAATCAGATTGACAGTTTGAACTATGCTTTTGGTCTTGCCAACGGTAATGGAATTAAACAATATTATCTGGCAGCTGATTCAGCAAACGCTGATTCGCTGAACGCTAAAATCGAATCTTTACTTCGCGGTATGGACGAAGGAATGAAAGGTGATGTAGCCGAAAATCCTGAACTTGCCGAACTTGGTACCAACATTGGTAATGCACTGAAAGAACAAAAAACAGCCGGTCTTATGGGCGACTCAAGCCTTACTGTAGATATTAAACTTATCAAACAGGGACTTGTAAACGGTATGAAAGGTTCGAACATTCAAATGACTGCTGAAGAAGCTCAGACATATCTGAATGCAACCATGCAAAAACTGCAGGAAAAACGTATGCAGGAACAAAACGGCCCTAACAAAGCTGCAGGCGAAGTTTTCCTGAAAGAAAACGCTAAAAAAGCAGGTGTTGTAACCACTGCAAGCGGTCTGCAATACGAAGTAATCAAAAAAGGCACAGGAGCTCTTCCTAACGATTCAAGCCGTGTAAAAGTACATTATCACGGAACTTTGATCGACGGAACTGTATTCGACAGCTCAGTTGATCGTGGCGAACCAGCAGTATTTGGTGTAAACCAGGTTATCAAAGGCTGGACCGAAGCGCTTAAACTTATGCCTGTAGGTTCAAAATACAAACTCTACATTCCACAGGAACTTGCTTACGGAAGCCAGAGCATGGGAAATATCAAACCTTTCTCAGCTCTTATTTTCGAAGTAGAACTGATTGGTATCGAAAAATAATCAGGCAAATAATAATGCTTTACTTAAAGCCCGGAATCTGCATTAAGGTTCCGGGCTTTATTATTTCAAAAAGTAAGCAAAACATTGTTTTATGCTATCCATTTTACTTTATTTAGCAATAAAAACACATTTCTTTTTTAAATAATCATTTCTTTTCTGTAATTTTGCTGCCTAAATGACAAATTAAATTTCTATACCATGGAAAAAATAGATCAGCTCGATCGTAAGATTTTACGCATCATTACGCAAAATGCACGTATGCCTTTTAAAGATGTAGCCGAAGAATGCGGCGTATCGCGTGCAGCCATTCATCAACGTGTTCAGCGACTGATCGATATGGATGTAATTACAGGTTCGGGCTACACGGTAAATCCAAAAATGCTTGGTTTTCAGATGTGTGTGTACATTGGTATCACGCTCGAGCGCGGCTCTATGTACAAAGAAGTGGTAAACGAACTCGAAAAAATTCCCGAAATTGTGGAATCGCAATATACACTAGGTCATTACACCATTCTGATAAAACTTTATGCCCGCAACGACGAACATCTGATGCAGTTGCTCAACGGACGTATTCAGGAAATTCCGGGTGTAGCAGCAACCGAAACACTTACTTCGCTCGATCAGCGTATAAAACGTTCAATTCCAATTGAATAATATCTAAAGTATTCTTTAAGGAGACTTTTTAATTTGTATCAACAGTAAAAAAAACATAAACAATATAGGTCTTTAAGTCTGCTTTAATGTGGAGTTAGAGGGCTGGAGTTATTTATTATGGAAACAGTAGTTAGTGGCATTCGCCCCACAGGAAATTTACACTTAGGAAATTATTTCGGCGCTTTGCGCAATTTTATACAAATGCAAAACGAGCATAATTGCTATTTTTTTATAGCCGATTATCACTCGCTTACCACGCATCCCACACCGGGCGATTTACACGGAAATGTAAAACAAATTCTCGTTGAATATCTGGCTGCCGGTCTCGATCCCGAAAAAGCCACACTTTATGTGCAAAGCGATGTACCCGAAGTAGCTGAATTGTATTTGTTTCTGAATATGAATGCTTATATCGGCGAACTCGAACGCTGTACTTCGTTCAAGGATAAAATCCGTCAGCAACCACAAAATGTGAACTCAGGTTTGCTTACCTATCCCACACTTATGGCCGCTGATATTCTGATACATAAGGCTTCTAAA
>OBMA010001622.1_pt1 | contig 13712 bp, 9 predicted proteins | sample 1539141 | NCBI WGS metagenome assembly OBMA01 (sample SAMEA3991484, study PRJEB22521) | metagenome | biome: anthropogenic terrestrial biome; feature: sewage plant; material: raw primary sludge | place: Sweden | collected 2012-09-26 | reverse complement strand
AGAGATAAAGGACTAAATGATTTTAATACAGATAGACAACCATTGTTGACAGGATTGCGATTGTAAGAGTAGACAGTACATCAAGCGAAAATAAATATTGCAGGAATGGTTTTGTCTGATAAGGAGTTGTTTGCCATAAATAAGAAAGCCGTCGAACAAGGTTTCAATGTGAAGCCTAGATTGAACTATAATACGGTCAGTGGTGTGAACGGTCCATTAGTCATTTTGGAAAAGGTCAAGTTCCCACGTTACAACGAAATTGTTAATTTGACATTGCCAGATGGAACCGTGAGACAAGGTCAAGTTTTGGAAATTAGAGGAGATAGAGCCATTGTGCAAGTGTTTGAAGGTACATCTGGTATTGATGTCAAGAAGACTACCGTGGAATTCACTGGTGAGAGTTTGAGAATTCCTGTGTCTGAAGACATGTTGGGTAGAATTTTTGACGGTTCTGGTAGACCCATTGACAACGGTCCTAAAGTTTTCGCAGAGGATTACTTGGACATTAACGGTTCTCCTATCAACCCTTATGCTCGTATTTATCCAGAAGAAATGATTTCTACTGGTGTTTCTGCTATTGACACAATGAACTCCATTGCCAGAGGTCAAAAGATCCCAATTTTCTCCGCATCAGGTTTACCACACAACGAAATTGCAGCACAAATTTGTAGACAGGCTGGTTTGGTGAGACCTACCAAGGATGTTCATGATGGTCATGAAGAAAATTTCTCCATCGTTTTTGCTGCCATGGGTGTCAACTTGGAAACCGCTAGATTTTTCAAACAGGATTTCGAAGAAAATGGGTCTTTGGAAAGAACTTCATTATTTTTGAACTTGGCTAATGACCCTACCATTGAAAGAATTATCACTCCAAGATTGGCCTTGACCACCGCTGAATACCTGGCTTACCAAACGGAACGTCATGTATTGACCATCTTGACCGATATGTCATCGTATGCTGATGCTCTTAGAGAAGTTTCCGCTGCTAGAGAAGAAGTTCCAGGTAGAAGAGGTTATCCTGGTTACATGTATACAGATTTGTCCACAATTTATGAAAGAGCAGGTAGAGTAGAGGGTCGTAACGGGTCCATCACTCAAATACCTATCTTGACAATGCCTAACGATGATATTACGCATCCAATTCCGGATTTGACCGGTTATATTACCGAGGGTCAAATCTTCGTTGACCGTCAATTACATAACAAGGGTATCTACCCACCAATCAACGTCTTGCCTTCGTTGAGTAGATTGATGAAATCTGCCATCGGTGAAGGTATGACCAGAAAGGACCACGGTGACGTTTCTAACCAATTGTATGCCAAGTACGCCATCGGTAAGGACGCTGCTGCTATGAAGGCCGTTGTCGGTGAAGAGGCGTTATCCATCGAAGATAAGTTATCTTTGGAATTTTTGGAAAAATTCGAAAAGACCTTTATCACACAAGGCGCCTACGAGGACAGAACCGTTTTCGAAAGTTTGGACCAGGCATGGAGTTTGCTAAGAATCTACCCTAAGGAGATGTTGAATAGAATCTCCCCAAAGATTCTTGATGAATTTTACGATAGAGCCAGAGACGATGCCGACGAAGATGAAGAAGATCCCGACACAAGAAGCTCCGGTAAGAAGAAGGACGCCAGCCAAGAAGAATCTCTAATCTAAGAGAACGGTTGTTGAAGAAAAAGGCTTTTTTTATTTTGTCCGTTTTTTTTTTGTAAAACCCAAAGATCTGAATCTAAAGCTTTTTTAAACGTATATAGATGTCTACATGTGTGTTTTTGTTTTTTTACGTACGTATACCCACCTATATATGCATAATCCGTAATTGAAAAAAAAAAAAAAAGAAAAAGATCAAGGAACACATCACCCTGGGCACATCAAGCGTGAGGAATGCCGTCCAACTGGTGGAGACGCTTGATTTGCTCTTTTTGTTCTGGGTCCAACCCGGTCTCGAAGAACATCAGCACCACGCCCGCAACGACAAAGAACATTGCAATACACTTGCATATGTGAGCATAGTCGAGCGGTCCGTTCTGTGGTTGATGCTGTTGTTCTTTCTTCTGTTTGTCAGGGGTGATAGCCATATCTTCGTGCTCTTGTTGCGATTGTTCTGTTCCATCTGCACCAGAACAAAGAACAAAAGAACAAGGAACAAAGTCCAAGCACGTCAGCGCTGTTTATAAGGGGATTGACGAGGGATCGGGCCTAGAGTGCCAGCGCGCCAGGGAGAGGGAGCCCCCTGGGCCCGTGCCGTGGACGGAAGGCCCCTCATCCGCAGGCTGATAGGGGTCACCCCGCTGGGCAGGTCAGGGCAGGGGCTCTCAGGGGGGCGCCAGGGACAAACTGCACTGAGGTTCTAAGACACATGTATTATTGTGAGTATGTATATATAGAGAGAGATTAAGGCGTACAGCCGGGTGGTAGAGATTGATTAACTTGGTAGTCTTATCTTGTCAATTGAGTTTCTGTCAGTTTCTTCTTGAACAAGCACGCAGCTAAGTAAGCAACAAAGCAGGCTAACAAACTAGGTACTCACATACAGACTTATTAAGACATAGAACTATGACTACGGATAACGCTAAGGCGCAACTGACCTCGTCTTCAGGGGGTAACATTATTGTGGTGTCCAACAGGCTTCCCGTGACAATCACTAAAAACAGCAGTACGGGACAGTACGAGTACGCAATGTCATCCGGAGGGCTGGTCACGGCGTTGGAAGGGTTGAAGAAGACGTACACTTTCAAGTGGTTCGGATGGCCTGGGCTAGAGATTCCTGACGATGAGAAGGATCAGGTGAGGAAGGACTTGCTGGAAAAGTTTAATGCCGTACCCATCTTCCTGAGCGATGAAATCGCAGACTTACACTACAACGGGTTCAGTAATTCTATTCTATGGCCGTTATTCCATTACCATCCTGGTGAGATCAATTTCGACGAGAATGCGTGGTTGGCATACAACGAGGCAAACCAGACGTTCACCAACGAGATTGCTAAGACTATGAACCATAACGATTTAATCTGGGTGCATGATTACCATTTGATGTTGGTTCCGGAAATGTTGAGAGTCAAGATTCACGAGAAGCAACTGCAAAACGTTAAGGTCGGGTGGTTCCTGCACACACCATTCCCTTCGAGTGAAATTTACAGAATTTTACCTGTCAGACAAGAGATTTTGAAAGGTGTTTTGAGTTGTGATTTAGTCGGGTTCCACACATACGATTATGCAAGACATTTCTTGTCTTCCGTGCAAAGGGTGCTTAACGTGAATACATTGCCTAATGGGGTGGAATACCAGGGCAGATTCGTTAACGTAGGGGCCTTCCCTATCGGTATCGACGTGGACAAGTTCACCGATGGGTTGAAAAAGGAATCCGTACAAAAGAGAATCCAACAATTGAAGGAAACTTTCAAGGGCTGCAAGATCATAGTTGGTGTCGACAGGCTGGATTACATCAAAGGTGTGCCTCAGAAGTTGCACGCCATGGAAGTGTTTCTGAACGAGCATCCAGAATGGAGGGGCAAGGTTGTTCTGGTACAGGTTGCAGTGCCAAGTCGTGGAGATGTGGAAGAGTACCAATATTTAAGATCTGTGGTCAATGAGTTGGTCGGTAGAATCAACGGTCAGTTCGGTACTGTGGAATTCGTCCCCATCCATTTCATGCACAAGTCTATACCATTTGAAGAGCTGATTTCGTTATATGCTGTGAGCGATGTCTGCTTGGTCTCGTCCACTCGTGATGGTATGAACTTGGTTTCCTACGAATATATTGCTTGCCAAGAAGAAAAGAAAGGTTCCTTAATCCTGAGTGAGTTCACAGGTGCCGCACAATCCTTGAATGGTGCTATTATTGTAAATCCTTGGAACACCGATGATCTTTCTGATGCCATCAACGAGGCCTTGACTTTGCCCGATGTAAAGAAAGAAGTTAACTGGGAAAAACTTTACAAATACATCTCTAAATACACTTCTGCCTTCTGGGGTGAAAATTTCGTCCATGAATTATACAGTACATCATCAAGCTCAACAAGCTCCTCTGCCACCAAAAACTGATGAACTCGATGCAAATGAGACGATCGTCTTTTCCTGGTCCGGTTTTCTCTGCCCTCTCTTCTATTCACTTTTTTTATACTTTATATAAAATTATATAAATGACATAACTGAAACGCCACACGTCCTCTCCTATTCGTTAACGCCTGTCTCTAGCGCTGTTACTGAAGCTGCGCAAGTAGTTTTTTCACCGTATAGGCTCTCTTTTTCTCTCTCTTTCTTTCTCTCCCGCGCTGATCTCTTCTTCGAAACATCATGAATAAAAAGAAAAAGGAAATCAAGAAAAAAAAGCCATAATTTATCCCACATTTTTTTTTATTGTCGCTGTCCACACCGCATAACTAAGATATTGGCTACATAAACAATTGACATTGGATCTCTAGTTTTACGTTGTTTTCAACTGCATCTTTTTCTTCTTTCTTAGCACGGAGCCCTTACGTCTTCTTTTCTACCCATCGCCCTTTTTGCCTCTATTCTCCCCTATATAGCCATTATAGAAAGTAACTTCAATTTGAAGAAGACAAAAATGGGTCAATTGCTTTCCCATCCGTTGACGGAGAAGACCATAGAATATAATGAATATAAAAACAACCAGGCGTCAACTGGTATTGTTCCACGATTTTACAATTGTGTGGGGTCCATGCAAGGCTATCGTTTGACTCAGGAAGATGCACATCTAATTAGAAATGAAAACTCTGTTGTGTACGTACGATTTTTCAACCCATTCATAGACAAATACGAAACCCTGTCATTGAACGTCTTCGCAGTATTCGATGGTCATGGTGGAGATGATTGTTCGAAATTTCTAAGCGGCGGCCGCCACCATCGCGATGGTAACGGCAGTAGCAACGGTAATGGTGAACCCAACGCTGGCCTGATCAAATGGATTGCGTATAGTTTCGAAAACCACCATTACACATCTACAACTAATAACGACTCATCAAAATTTAAAAGATCCTTCAATACGTTGGAAGGACTTGTTTCTCAAATTTTTAAAGACGCTTTCATATTGCAAGATGAAGAGTTATATCGACATTTTGCCAACAGTTCGTGTGGATCTACAGCAGTAGTAGCATGCATCATAAACGAGGAATCACTGTATGTGGCTAACTGTGGTGATTCGCGATGTATTCTTTCCTCCAAATCGAATGGCATAAAGACGATGTCTTTCGATCATAAGCCACAACACATAGGAGAATTGATACGTATAAACGATAATGGTGGTACTGTCTCTCTTGGAAGAGTGGGTGGAGTACTGGCTCTCAGTAGGGCATTTAGTGATTTCCAATTCAAGAGAGGGGTCACTTACCCACATAGAAGGACAAAACTAACAAATATTACCCAGAATTTAACTTATGGAACCCCACCACAAGAAGCACAAGTTACCGTTGAACCAGACGTATTGATGCACAAGATTGACTATTCTAAAGATGAGTTTTTAGTACTGGCTTGTGACGGTATATGGGATATTTATAACAACAAACAGTTAATTCACTTTATAAAGTATCACCTGGTATCAGGGACGAAGTTGGATACAATAATAACAAAATTGTTGGACCACGGGATAGCGCAGGCAAATAGCAATACTGGTGTCGGCTTTGACAATATGACTGCCATCATTGTAGTGCTAAACCGGAAAGGCGAAACATTGCAAGACTGGTTTAATAAAATGAAGACCCGTTTGGAAAGAGAAAGGGGCCTAGTGTAAGGAAAAAAAATTATTTTTCTTCTTCCTTTTTCTCATACATATCTGAACGTGTGGTTAATGTGTCTGTGTATTAGTGTATAGGATCAACTGCTTGGGAGATGAAATAACAAAAGTACCTTAAAACGACCTCATTATCACATTTTTTTTTTACTTTATTATTTTATTGTGCTTTTTAGTGTTGTAGAAAACCAAAGCAATCCTTTTAAATGAATTTTTATATACATACGTGTATATGAATATGAATATGAATATGAATATGAATATGAGTTTACCCCATCTTTAAGCTCTGCTGTGTTTTGGAAATAAATTCACATATTCATGTTTAGTTTTCCTTTTATATAATTTGGTCTTAGTACAGAGAAGTCCTCTTCTTCGCTTCTTCGCTTTTGGTCTTTCTGAAAAAGATCGATAAATAACATCCTAAAGACAGGAACTGAAAGACAACACAGAAAAGGTATACCAAGGGAAAAACATAATTGATCTCTATAGCTTTCAAGAGCGAAAATATCTTCCAAATCGTGAAAATGCCAGTGGAGGAGCCTCTTGCTACACTTTCATCAATTCCAGATTCTAGCGCGGACCAGGCCCCACCGTTAATAGCAGATGAATTTACGTTAGACCTGCCCAGAATTCCAAGTTTAGAATTGCCACTTAATGTCTCCACAAAACACTCTAGTATACAGAAGGCTATAAAAATGTGTGGGGGCATCGAAAAAGTGAAAGAAGCCTTTAAAGAACATGGACCTATCGAATCTCAGCACGGATTACAACTGTACTTAAACGATGATACTGATAGCGACGGATCCAAGAGCTATTTTAATGAGCATCCTGTAATTGGTAAAAGAGTTCCCTTCAGAGATGAGTCGGTCATATTAAAGGTTACAATGCCTAAGGGAACTTTAAGTAAAAATAATAATAGCGTCAAAGATTCTATCAAATCCTTAAAAGATTCGAATAAATTGAGAGTCACTCCTGTTTCCATAGTAGATAACACTATAAAATTTAGAGAAATGTCAGATTTTCAAATCAAACTGGATAATGTCCCCTCTGCAAGAGAGTTCAAAAGTAGCTTTGGCTCTCTGGAATGGAATAATTTCAAAAGTTTTGTCAATTCTGTACCAGATAATGACTCTCAACCTCAGGAAAACATCGGGAATTTGATCTTAGACCGTAGCGTTAAAATTCCGAGTACAGATTTCCAACTGCCGCCACCTCCTAAGTTATCAATGGTTGGTTTCCCCCTGCTTTATAAATATAAAGCTAATCCATTTGCGAAAAAAAAAAAAAACGGTGTCACAGAAGTGAAGGGAACATATATCAAAAACTATCAGTTGTTTGTTCATGATCTTAGTGATAAGACAGTTATACCGTCCCAAGCTCATGAACAAGTCCTGTACGATTTTGAGGTCGCGAAGAAAACAAAAGTCTATCCAGGCACTAAAAGTGACTCTGAATTTTATGAATCGCTGGAGGAATGCTTGAAAATTTTGAGAGAGCTCTTCGCTAGACGTCCAATTTGGGTTAAAAGACATCTTGATGGGATTGTCCCGAAGAAGATACACCATACTATGAAGATAGCGCTGGCACTCATATCTTATCGTTTCACAATGGGGCCTTGGAGAAATACATATATCAAATTTGGTATAGACCCCAGAAGTTCAGTGGAATACGCCCAATATCAAACAGAATATTTTAAGATTGAAAGGAAATTACTATCTTCTCCCATAGTGAAAAAGAATGTACCAAAGCCACCACCCCTGGTATTCGAATCAGACACTCCAGGCAGTATTGACAGCAGGTTCAAATTTGATGGAAAAAGAATACCGTGGTACCTGATGTTGCAGATTGATTTATTAATTGGTGAGCCAAACATTGCAGAAGTTTTTCACAACGTCGAATATTTAGATAAGGCGAATGAACTAACTGGATGGTTCAAAGAATTAGACTTGGTCAAGATAAGAAGGATAGTAAAATACGAACTTGGTTGCATGGTTCAAGGAAATTATGAGTATAATAAATACAAGTTGAAGTATTTCAAGACAATGTTATTTGTTAAAGAATCCATGGTACCCGAAAACAAGAACTCAGAAGAGGGAATGGGTGTTAACACCAATAAAGATGCTGATGGGGACATAAATATGGATGCAGGTAGTCAAATGTCCTCAAATGCCATAGAGGAGGATAAGGGTATCGCTGCTGGTGATGATTTTGATGATAATGGCGCCATAACTGAAGAGCCAGACGACGCTGCTTTGGAAAATGAAGAGATGGACACTGATCAGAACTTGAAGGTGCCTGCAAGTATAGACGATGACGTGGATGACGTTGATGCAGATGAAGAAGAACAAGAAAGTTTTGATGTTAAAACAGCGAGCTTCCAAGATATCATAAATAAAATAGCTAAACTAGATCCTAAAACCGCGGAAACAATGAAAAGCGAGCTCAAGGGATTTGTTGATGAAGTCGATCTGTAATAAGTAGGTTTTCTTTTATTTCAATATCAAAATATGCCAAATGTGCAATAAAACCATAACTACGTATGTGATATTTCTGAGTTTTGTCCCCAAACCGTAAAGAGCGATTATCTCGTGCAGAATGCATCAAAATCAAATAACTAAAATGAAAGGGTATCATTATTATTCCTAAAAGTTAAGAATGCCTCCAGAAAGAACGGGTACCAACGCAAACGAACACACGTTTTGTTCACTCCTAATGTTGAAGTCTATATTTGCGAAGCGATTTGCTTCCACAGGGTCATATCCTGGTTCTACAAGAATTACTTTGCCAAGAAGGCCTGCAAAAAAAATTCAACTGGGGAAGTCACGACCGGCTATTTATCACCAATTCAATGTCAAAATGGAGTTGAGTGATGGAAGTGTAGTTATCCGGAGATCCCAATATCCAAAGGGTGAAATTAGATTAATTCAAGACCAGAGAAATAATCCGCTGTGGAATCCTAGCAGGGATGACCTAGTCGTTGTGGACGCTAATTCTGGTGGTAGCTTGGACAGATTTAACAAGAGGTATAGCTCTTTGTTTTCTGTCGATTCAACGACCCCAAATTCAAGCTCTGAAACAGTTGAACTATCTGAAGAAAATAAAAAGGAAACACAGATTAAAAAGGAGGAGAAGGAAGACGTTTCTGAAAAAGCATTCGGTATGGATGACTATCTATCTCTGTTAGACGATAGTGAACAACAGATCAAATCAGGTAAGTTGGCCAGTAAGAAGAGAGACAAGAAGTGAATAATGTTTGCTCCCCTTACTTTTCCATTCTCGAACCAATTTATATTCCTTTTGGGACATAGATCTCAATCGCATCTGTTTGAAGACTACATAAACAGCCTTGTATATACCGCAACATATACACATACGTCTACATATGTATATATTGACAACGAAGATTCTGCGAACGCTTGGTTTGGCGCTACCGCGATAGATTAAGTGCAACAAGACGCACATTTACAAACATAATATGAACCAGATATGATTCATGGATTATCGAGGCAAATGGTCTGTGAATGAAGCTCACTTACGCTGCAATAAGCAGCAACGGCATTGTAGTGATCATTTTCTACGCCTCGTAATATTTCAGCGCAGTGGAAAAAAATTGAAAATTTTTACTCTTCTCGAGTGTTGAATCACTGCTGCGATACTTATCACGTACTTTGTATACATAATTTTACTTGCAATTAGGACTCGAAATCTGTTCAATTACTTTTGAGGATTTCTTTTATTTTAGTTTCCCTTTTTGCATTCGTGTTGATTTTCAAGAAAAATTGTCGTTCTTCAATATCAGTAGACGATTTTACTCTCAGATTGTTAAAAAATCGGTTAAGATTAAAAGAATGAGTGTAGAAGATATCAAGAAGGCTAGAGCCGCTGTTCCATTTAACAGAGAACAGCTAGAAAGTGTTTTGAGAGGAAGATTTTTTTATGCCCCAGCTTTTGACTTGTACGGTGGGGTTTCTGGTTTATATGACTATGGTCCACCAGGTTGTGCATTCCAAAACAACATCATTGACGCCTGGAGAAAGCATTTTATTTTGGAAGAAGATATGTTGGAAGTTGATTGTACTATGTTAACTCCATATGAGGTTTTGAAGACCTCAGGTCATGTTGACAAATTTTCTGATTGGATGTGTAGAGATTTGAAGACTGGTGAGATTTTCAGAGCTGACCATTTAGTCGAAGAAGTTTTGGAAGCTCGCTTAAAGGGTGACCAAGAAGCTAGAGGTTTAGTCGAGGATGCTAATGCCGCTGCTAAGGACGATGCCGAAAAGAAGAAGAGAAAGAAAAAAGTTAAACAAATTAAAGCAGTCAAATTGGATGACGACGTTGTCAAAGAATATGAAGAAATTTTGGCTAAAATAGATGGTTATTCCGGTCCAGAATTAGGTGAATTGATGGAAAAATACGATATCGGTAACCCAGTCACCGGAGAAACTTTAGAATCTCCAAGGGCTTTTAACCTGATGTTTGAAACGGCTATTGGCCCATCTGGTCAATTAAAGGGTTATTTGAGGCCAGAAACTGCCCAAGGTCAATTCTTGAATTTTAACAAGTTGTTAGAATTTAACAACAGTAAGACCCCTTTTGCCTCAGCCTCTATCGGTAAATCATTTAGAAATGAGATTTCCCCAAGGGCCGGTTTATTAAGAGTCCGTGAATTTTTGATGGCAGAGATTGAACATTTCGTTGACCCATTGGACAAATCTCATCCAAAATTTAATGAAATCAAAGACATCAAGCTTTCCTTTTTGCCTCGTGATGTTCAAGAAGCTGGTTCTACTGAACCAATTGTCAAGACAGTTGGTGAAGCAGTTGCTTCAAGAATGGTCGATAATGAAACTTTGGGTTACTTTATTGCCAGAATTTACCAATTTTTGATGAAAATTGGTGTTGATGAGTCCAAATTGAGATTCCGTCAACATATGGCTAATGAAATGGCACATTATGCTGCTGACTGTTGGGATGGTGAATTGAAGACATCTTATGGGTGGATTGAATGTGTCGGATGTGCTGATAGATCTGCCTATGATTTGACCGTTCATTCCAAAAAGACCAAAGAAAAATTGGTTGTTAGACAAAAATTAGATAATCCAATTGAAGTCACCAAGTGGGAAATTGATTTGACGAAAAAATTGTTCGGTCCAAAATTCAGAAAAGATGCACCAAAAGTTGAATCTCATCTATTGAATATGTCTCAAGATGACTTGGCTTCCAAGGCTGAGTTATTGAAGGCAAATGGCAAGTTTACTATAAAGGTTGATGGTGTTGATGGCGAAGTCGAGTTGGACGATAAATTGGTTAAAATCGAACAAAGAACAAAGGTTGAACACGTTAGAGAATATGTTCCTAGTGTCATTGAACCATCTTTCGGTATTGGCCGTATCATCTACTCCGTTTTTGAGCACTCTTTCTGGAACAGACCAGAAGACAATGCCAGAAGTGTTCTTTCCTTCCCACCTTTGGTTGCTCCAACAAAGGTTCTTTTAGTTCCTTTATCTAACCACAAAGATTTAGTTCCTGTTACTACTGAAGTTGCCAAAATCTTAAGAAAGTCTCAAATCCCATTTAAGATTGATGATTCTGGAGTTTCCATTGGTAAAAGATATGCCCGTAATGACGAATTAGGTACTCCATTCGGTGTCACCATTGACTTTGAATCTGCCAAAGACCATTCTGTCACTTTGAGAGAAAGAGATTCCACCAAGCAAGTTAGAGGTTCCGTCGAAGATGTCATCAAGGCTATCCGCGATATCACTTACAATGGTGCTTCTTGGGAAGAAGGTACCAAGGATTTGACTCCTTTTATTGCCCAAGCTGAAGCTGAAGCTGAAACTGACTAAATAAATGACTTAATTTTAACTATATATCGCCAAACATGTAAATTAAAAAAAGAAGCGAGAAGTATATACATGTGTGTATGAATAAATAATTCGTTTACTATTAATACGTATTGCAAGATATGATTATGTACTGTCCACTAATACGATTATTTTGGAAGTTTATAAAAGAAGTGCGGAAATCACATCTGCTGTTTATTTAGCCATTCCTCACACTAATAGTTAAAGTACTTTCATAGCAGCTCTGCGCATGGTCGGACATGCGAAAAATTCTGATATCAAGAAAAAGCGAAATATTTCCGGCCTTGTAGGGGCCAAAACATTAACGTATATCAAGATTTCCTGTGGTAGCAACATTATAAGAAAAAAAGGTAGCCTTCATTGAAACATTCTCTCTATCAGCTTACCAAGTTAAACTCCGTATTCCACAAGCAAGTGCCAAAATGTCTTCTTCCCAGGTCGTCAGGGATTCTGCCAAAAAATTAGTTAATTTACTGGAAAAATATCCAAAGGATCGTATACACCACTTGGTCTCATTCAGGGATGTACAAATAGCAAGATTTAGACGTGTAGCGGGTCTGCCAAATGTAGATGACAAAGGAAAATCTATAAAAGAGAAAAAACCCTCATTAGATGAAATAAAAAGTATAATTAACAGAACTTCCGGTCCATTAGGACTGAATAAGGAGATGTTAACCAAAATTCAAAATAAAATGGTAGATGAGAAATTCACGGAAGAAAGCATCAACGAGCAAATTCGTGCCTTGAGCACTATAATGAATAATAAATTCAGAAACTATTACGATATTGGCGATAAGCTCTATAAACCTGCAGGAAATCCCCAATATTATCAACGGTTAATAAATGCCGTTGACGGTAAGAAAAAGGAAAGCTTATTTACTGCAATGAGAACTGTATTATTTGGTAAATAAAGAGCACATTATTTTCTAAGCTTGTAAATACATATTTATTCATAATGGAGAACGTTATTCAAATTTATCTGTGAATTTCTTTACTCGAGGTATACTTCCGCAAAGGAAATCCTACTTAGCAAATCCTATGGTAACGTCATTGTTTTGTAGCTTGTAAGTGGAGCCTAACTGATTCTTGATTTTCGTAGCATCAGCAATGGTCTCGTATTCCACGAAAGCTAGGTTACGAACGCTAACTAATCTGATTTCAACTAAAGCCTCATTGCCAAGTATTTGCGACAATAGTTGCTCAGTAGTGCCGCTTGGCAAATTTTGTATAAGAAGGACTTTGTTCGGTGGATTTTCCATTGTATTGGACACCTTAGTCCGCTTAAGAGGTTTCTGCGATTGTTTTAGATTTTCTTGCTGAGACTTCATGTTTTCCAATCTACGGGTTTCAAATTCTTTTACAATCCTATCAATCTCAGCCTCCTCTACCTTTCTTGATCTCAGCTTATGCTTCAGGCGTCTTATTTGCCTTTTAAGCCTGAACTTTTTGGCGCATATATCATCACTACGTAACTTGCGTTTAAGTTTCCTTGCTTTAAGCACCTTCTTTATATCAAGGTTGTACGTTTCGTCATTACCTTTTTTTTTTTGCATTTCTATTGAAAGACCCAATAACGAATTTGTTCGAGCCTTTTCCATTCTAACTTTACGACCTTGAACTTTTAATGCTGTTGTCGTGTATTTTTCTAGAAACCGGTCTGCCTCTTCTTGAGTGACAAACGTTAAAAATGCTTGGTTAGTCATCTTTGATGATCTTGAAATAGAAACTTCAAGAAGGCCCATTTGATCATCTAGTAACATCAGCGGTTGTGATGATATTTGTAATTTATTGTGGGGAAGGGGTAGCGACAGATTAATGGCATACTTGTTGTTGGGATTAATGTGTTTCAGAAGTAATCTGGTATAATTTTCTTTATTTGCTGGCCTACTGGGTAAATTTTGAAAGTACAGTCTGTTTTTATTGGTCATAGAGTATAGAATAATGAAAACGTTAGTAGAAAGAAGATTTAGGGAAACGTAAATTACAAGGTATATACATACGCTGACATGGTTTCTTTAGGTTTGATGTGGCCGTCTTTTGTTGATAGCAGCTTTTTCCATTTTTTTTTTTTTTGTTTCGAGTAACGTATG
>OBMA010001620.1_pt1 | contig 13717 bp, 6 predicted proteins | sample 1539141 | NCBI WGS metagenome assembly OBMA01 (sample SAMEA3991484, study PRJEB22521) | metagenome | biome: anthropogenic terrestrial biome; feature: sewage plant; material: raw primary sludge | place: Sweden | collected 2012-09-26 | reverse complement strand
ATGATGGTGCAACAGAGCAATATACCTGCTGCAAAATATTCGATGGCTGATTCCAACCCTCCGCATAACATCCAAATAATGTTTCCTAGACAACTCATATTATGTTTTCTCTAATATATTGTGGCTGGTGTTTTCTTGCATGACCATTCACCATCATTTTTGCTGCAAATATATGAAATATTCAAGTGCTTGGCAAATTTATATGCTATTTTCTCATAATTTGATTATGGATGGATTTTATCTGAAAACGATATAATAGATGCGTCCATCGTTATCAATAACAACAAATAAGGCTGGAAGAAATAAAACCAAATTATTTCTTCCAGCCTTAACTCTTGTGTATATTTTTTGTTACAGGTCGATGTCAAGACCTACACCAAGCACTTTGTTTGTACGTGTGAAGTTGTCTGTACATAACACTTCCACATTCTGTATTTTCGATGTGTACGATTTTTTGAAATCTTCGTAAGTGGTCCAGAAGTAGGCGATGTTTACGCTTGCATTCTTCATTATACGAAACTTTGCACCGAATCCGACTGAGTAGCTGCTTGTGGTGAAACTGATATCGTTAAGATAAAGATCGCTAATTCCGTATTTGGTGCGTTGCGCGCCTGCGCTAATCATTACAGTCTTTGTGATATCCCATTCGGCTCCGGCTAGATACTCTTTGGTGTTGGACGTGAGATATTTCTGCTTGCCACCTGCCATTTCGGCGTCCTTGTCGAAGAAGAAGTGATAGCTTGCCATGACGCGCAGACTGGGCAGAATGGAATACTGACCGCCAATGGTGAAGATACCTGGCAGGTCGTTGGGGGTGTTTACTCCATCTAGAAAGAGCCCCGTGTCGTCATGCTTTGTATGATTCTCGATGTTTAGGTGAGTGGTGAATTCAAGACGTGTACCGAAGTTGAATTTTCCTGATTTGTAGTCGAAGCCGATGATGGGAGTGATACCCCATCCGCGCTGTGTACAGTCTAGATATTTATCTGCAAACTTTGTCTGGTATTTGGTCATCTTGTTCTCGGCTTCTGAATATTGTGCGGCAATAGCCGTGTATCTGGCTTTCGTGGCACCGTCTGTGGCTGCATCTGCGGCAACCAGGGCTGTAGCAGCGGCATTGCCATACTCTTCAGCCTTGCTTCCGAAGTATGAATGCAAATTTTCGTTATTACCACCAATGTTGGCAGTGATGTTTGCGATGTTGCCATCGTACTTGTTCCATATATAATTGAAACGGAAACCGCCGTAGACTGCCATGTGCTCGTTAATCTTATATGTGGTTCCGAGCTGCACACCGAATACATACTGTTGACCGTTTAGATAACTGCTGACACTGTAAGCAGGAGTTGTGGTGGTTAGACCGCTGGTGTAGAGTAGTGCGGGAATCATGGAAACCTCACGCTCGAATGAGCCGAGGCCATTATTGAAAGTACATTTGCCACCACCACCGGTAAGTGCGAAACTAGCCTGAAATCCCCAATTGTCATAGTTGAGCGCTGCTTGAAATGATGGTACGATTGGTACTGAAGCCTTGCCCTTGAATGTCTTTGTGCCGTTTTCATTTCCACCATTGAGCTTGAATGGCTGATAATATGGAGTGCCCTGAAGAGACGGGACCGTTATGCCGCTCTCAATGGTACGTGTCTGATAAACGTTTTGGAAATTGAAAGAGAGGTGCAGGCCCTTGTTTAAAAAGGCAACTCCCGCAGGGTTGGAGTAGACACCGTCTATCGCAATGACTCCGTCACGGGCCATGTTGCGGTTCCATGCGATGTTCTGATTCGTGTTGGTAAGCAGACCGCCGGCTTGGGCAGTGTTTCCTGAAGCCACAATTACGAGTGTGATGCAGGCTAATTTTAATTTATCCATCTTAAAGCTTGTAAAAAATTTGGCTGCAAAATTACTTTAATTGTTCTATTTTTCCACAAATAATGATATTTATTTAATATTTGTTAACCGTATAAGCGGTTATTCCTGCACAAAACAAATGATTTGTGCAGGAATAATATGATTCTATATTTTAATTACGAACTTGGAATTGAACTTTATGATTATGCTGAAAGCTTGATGCAAAATCATAAAGTCAAATGAATATTATAGATTCCGAGTTGAATCTATTTTTCATCTTTTTTTAATTCGGGATATTGTATGCGTGTGTGGTAGATTGACATTAATCTTTCAATGGCCACTTGTTTTGCCAATGCAATATCTCTGAACGTGATAGGACATTCCTTAAAGAATCCGTTGCTGACTTGTTCTTCGATGAGCTTTTCTACCATGGTGGCGATGCTCTCTTCGGTATATTCCGGCAGTGAGCGCGATGCGGCCTCAATAGTGTCTGCCATCATCAGAATGGCCTGTTCGCGTGTAAACGGGTTTGGTCCGGGGTACATGAATGCTTTCTTGTCCACGTCCTCGTCAGGATGGTCGTTGGTGTATTTTACGTAGAAGTATTTAGCCAGTCCCGTGCCATGATGTGTCAGGATAAAGTCTTCAATTATCTTTGGCAGGTTTGCCCTCTCTGCCAGTTTTATGCCTTCAGTGACATGTCCGATGATGATTCGCACACTTTCCTTACAACTCATATTGTCGTGCGGATTCACCCCGGCTTGATTCTCAGTGAAAAAAACGGGATTGGTCATTTTGCCTATATCGTGATATAGAGCGCCCGTACGTACCAAAAGGCTGTTTGCCTCTATGCGGTTGGCAATCTCAGAAGCCAAATTGCCCACTGTGATGGAGTGCTGGAATGTCCCGGGAGCCACCTCGCTAAGGCTGCGAAGCAGTCCGCGGTTTGTATTTGACAGCTCGAAGAGGGTGACATTTGATGTGAATCCGAACACTTTTTCTATCAAATACATTAGCGGGTAAGCCAGCAATAGGAATATGCCGTTGACTACGAAGTGGGCATACATGGAGTGGTCCAGTTTGGAGATGTTGTTGTTTTGCATCATCTGCATGGCGAAATATACAGCGCAACTGGCTATGGTGACAAGGAACGCCGTCTTCAACACCTGTGCCCTGCTCGACAGATCGCGCAGTGAGTATATGGCCACCAGTCCGGCCACCAACTGTACGATAATAAATTCATATTGGTATTTTACCGCAGCAGCGCAAATGAGCACTATCGTTGCTTGAGATATGAAGGCGGTGCGTGAGTCCATGAACACACGTATGAATATCGCCGCCATGGCAAACGGGATTATATAGACGCTGAAAAAGTTGTGCTCCATCATCAATGATACCAAAATAGGGAATAATGTTATCATGACATATAGCATCGTGATGCTTCGCTGTTTTCCAAAGTAGTCTCTTCTGAATAGGGCCAGGTACATGGTGAAGAGCAAAACCAGTATAGTGACGAAAATTGCCTGTCCTATAATCGTGGATGTAATTTCTCCGGATGTGGAGTTGCGCCGTTTCATCTCTTTTTCGTATGATGAAAGCACACGGTACGCGTAGTCGTCGATGATGTCACCACGGTCTATGACCTTTTGCCCGCTCATCACCATTCCGCTGGCCAGAGGAATGCCGCTCAGCAAGTCGTTTTTCTCTGTTTCGCTACGTTCTTTGTCATATATCAGATTAGGGGTGATGTAATTATTAAGATTGCACCGTTGTAATATCTGCCTTTGCGGTGCCAGCTTCTCGTCAATAAACAGTTTCTCGTATGCGGCAATAGTCGAGTATATACAGCTTATCTGTATGCTTTGCGCCTGTTTGCCGTTAACCATCCTTATCATATTGGTAGAGTAACCATCCTTATCATATTGGTAGAGTCATTAAAGATGTCGTTGTATTCAGGTGTCGCCATTATACCCGCCTGATACAGCCGGTGCAGCCTGTCGGCTATTGTCATGGTATATTCATGAGGCAACCCCTGAATGCCGTTTTTGAAATCATTCAGAAATTTGCCAATCTGCTGGTCTTCAGTGCTTTTGTTGTAGTTGTAATAAGGCTGGAACTCTCGCATCAGCGAGTCTTGCTCATTTTTAATGGCTTCATCGGTTTTGTAAATAGGGAAGTCAAATTTTGCTATAAATGAATTGTACATCCAAGGCTTTCCAACGTCATAGCTGAATCTCTGATCTTCCTTTCTAGGTAGAAACCACACAATCAGGATTACAGTGACAATGATAAGAGCCGACCGTGAGATCATATCACGCCAGTAATGCTGGCTATTTGATGAATTATATTTACTCATTTTATCCAATTATTCCTATAACTTTGCGAAAATACGAAAAAAAAACTCAATACTCGAAAAAATATAGTAATTTTGCAAAAAAATTATAGCTGAGACATTTTTGAGGATGGCAGAAAGAAAAGTAAGGGTGCGTTTTGCGCCAAGTCCGACAGGGGCATTACATATTGGCGGCGTCCGCACCGCGTTGTATAATTATTTGTTCGCCCGCCAGCATGGTGGCGACCTTGTATTCAGAATTGAAGACACAGATTCCCATCGTTTTGTTCCAGGGGCGGAAGAATATATTATTGAATCGTTCCGCTGGCTTGGCATCAAATTTGATGAGGGAGTCAGCTTTGGCGGCAACTATGGACCATATCGTCAGAGTGAGCGCCGTGACATTTATAAAAAATATGTAAAGCAGCTGCTTGATGCAGGCAGTGCTTACATCGCATTTGACACACCGGAGGAACTGGATGCCAAGCGTAGCGAGATACAGAATTTTCAATATGACGCCCACACCCGTCTGCAGATGCGCAATTCACTTACTCTTTCCAAAGAGGAAGTGAACAGACTCATTGAGGATGGCGCTCAATATGTGGTGCGTTTCATGATAGAACCAGGCATAGACGTTCATGTCAATGACTTGATTCGTGGTGATGTAAGAATAAAGAGTGACGTCATCGATGACAAGGTGCTCTATAAGAGTGCAGACGAACTGCCTACTTATCATTTGGCAAATATTGTTGATGACCATCTGATGGAAATAACCCACGTTATCCGTGGTGAAGAGTGGTTGCCGTCGGCACCGCTTCACGTCCTCCTTTATCGGTCTTTCGGATGGGAAGACACCATGCCGCAATTTGCTCACTTGCCATTGTTGCTTAAGCCAGAGGGTAAGGGCAAACTGTCCAAGCGTGATGGAGACAGGCTCGGTTTTCCCGTGTTCCCATTGGAGTGGCATGACCCGAAGAGTGGCGAAATTAGTTCCGGTTATCGTGAAAGTGGATATTTCCCTGAGGCTGTTGTCAATTTTCTTGCGCTGCTTGGTTGGAATCCCGGTACCGAACAGGAGATGTTCTCGCTAGACGAACTTGTCGACGCTTTCGATATCTCAAGATGCTCCAAGGCCGGTGCCAAGTTTGATTATCAGAAGGGGATATGGTTCAATCACGAATACATCCTGCGCAAGAGTGATGAGGAGATAGCCCGGCTTTTTGCGCCAGTTGTTGCCAATAACGGCGTAGATGAAAGTATGGAGCGTATCACCACGGTGGTTTCGATGATGAAGGACCGTGTAAGTTTTGTCAATGAACTTTGGCCTCTCTGCTCATTCTTCTTTATCGCTCCTACTGAATACGATGAAAAGACAGTGAAGAAGCGTTGGAAGGAAAATTCGGCTGCCGTGATGAAAGAACTGGCAAACGTACTCGAAGGAATTGAAGATTTCTCTGTTGAGGGGCAGGAGCCTGTGGTAAAGACATGGGTGGAGGAGAATGAATATAAACTTGGTGACGTGATGAATGCGTTCCGTCTGGCTCTCGTAGGAGAAGGAAAGGGTCCCGGTATGTTTGATATATCGGCTTTCCTTGGTAAGGAAGAAACACTCAAGCGACTGCGTCGCGCCATTGAAGTGTTGAAATAAGTTTTTCATTCTCAAGTTTTTGTGTTTTGTGTGGAAATCTAATACGAGGCTCATAAACTATCAAACTCATAAAATTCATAAACTTTCAAACTCATAAACTTACAATGTATAATCTTGCAATCTACATATATTTGCTGGGCGTTGCGATAATGAGTCTCTTCAACAAGAAGGTAAAGACGATGTGGCGCGGAGAGCGTCAGGCTTTGGGCATTTTGAATGCGGAAATGATGCCGGGTGCCAAATATATCTGGTTTCATGCAGCATCGTTGGGCGAGTTCGAACAGGGACGTCCGCTGATAGAGCGTATTCGCAGTGAGCATCCTGAATACAAGATCCTTCTCACTTTCTTCTCGCCATCAGGTTATGAGGTTTGTAAAGACTATAAAGGTGCAGATATAATTTGTTATCTGCCGCTAGATACCATTCGTAACGCTCGCCGGTTCTTGCGCACAGTGCATCCTGTGATGGCGTTCTTCATCAAGTATGAATTTTGGTATAATTATCTGCATATTCTTAAGCACCGTAAAATACCAGTATATAGTGTCAGCAGCATCTTCCGCTCAGACCAAGTGTTTTTCAAGTGGTATGGTCGCAAGTATGCCAACGTGCTGAAATGTTTCACTCATTATATGGTTCAGAACGAGGAGAGCAAGCAATTACTAGCCACGCTTGGCATCACTGATGTTGATGTTGTTGGTGATACCCGTTTCGACCGAGTGCTTCAGATAAAGGCGTCAGCCAGGCAGTTGCCCATTGTCGAGGCTTTCAAACAAGATTATAAGGTGTTTGTAGCCGGCAGCAGTTGGCCGCCTGATGAGGATATTTTTATCAAGTTCTTTAATGAGCACAAGGATTGGAAACTGATTATCGCACCACATGTTATAGGCGAGGATCATTTGCAGCAGATACTTTCCAAACTCAACCGAAATACAGTGCGTTACACTCAGACTACTGCCGAAGAGGCAGCCAAGGCTGATTGTTTGATTATCGACTGTTTCGGACTTCTTTCCAGCATATATAATTATGGTGAAGTGGCTTATGTCGGTGGCGGTTTCGGTGTTGGAATTCATAATGTGCTGGAAGCGGCCGTATGGGACATCCCTGTAATATTCGGTCCCAACAACCAGCGCTTTCAAGAGGCCCGAGGCTTGTTGGCTTCAGAGGGCGGTTTTGAAATCAACAACTATGCTGATTTTGACGGTGTGATGTCACATCTGAAGAGCGATAAGGCTGACCTGAAAGAGGCTGGTTCCAAGGCGGGCGCATTTGTCCTTAGCCTTTCTGGAGCCACTGACAAAGTGTTGACTATAGCAAATCTTTAGTTCTGCTGCGCCGGTAATTTGCTCGCCGACAGATTACAAAGTAATATTGCATTCGTCTTATTATTGATTAGCAAATAATAAGATGAAAAATATTAATATGAAAGATTGGCGTAACGATATTATCGCCAACAACAAGAGGATGGCCATGCCACTGATGACTCATCCCGGTATAGAAATTATAGGCAAGACGGTGCGTGAGGCGTGTAGCGACGGGTGTGTGCAGTTTGATGCCATCAAGGCCATAGCCGGGAAATATCCGGCTGACGCTTTCACTGCGATTATGGACTTGACGGTTGAGGCTGAGGCGTTTGGTGCAGAGATATGTTTTAAGGATAATGAGGTGCCAAGCGTAATCGGACATATCCTTAACAGTGATGATGATATTGCAAACCTTGTAGTGCCTTCTCTTGGTAATGGACGCATACGGGAATACCTCACGGCAGACCGTCTGGCGGCTGAGAATGTTACTGACAAACCTTTCTTTGGCGGCTGTATAGGACCTTATTCTCTTGCGGGACGGCTCTATGATATGTCTGAGATGATGATGCTCTTGTTTCTTAACCCGGATGCAGCCAATTGTCTGCTGCAGAAATGTACCGATTTCATTACAGACTACTGTCTGGCCATCAAGGAAACGGGTGCCAATGGGGTCATTATGGCAGAACCTGCGGCCGGATTGCTGTCCAATGATGATTGCTCTCTCTTCTCTTCTTTGTTCATACGTAAAATTGTGGACCGTGTGCAGGACGATTCTTTTATGATAGTGCTTCACAACTGTGGTAACACCGGCCATTGTACCAAGGCGATGGTCGATACGGGTGCTGCCGCATATCATTTCGGGAACAAGGCTGATATGGCTGAGGTTATCAAGGATGTACCGGCAGACCGTCTTGTGATGGGTAACATTGATCCGGTCAGCGTGTTCAAGGTGGGTACACCTGAGCTGATGAAAAAGGCAGTGACAGAGCTACTTTGCAAGATGAAAGGACATTCCAACTTCATCTTGTCAAGTGGTTGCGACACGCCGCCTCAAACACCAATGGCAAACGTGGATGCGTTCTTTGAAGCCTTGTCTGAATTTGATCGGGAAAAGGTATGCGTATATTGAAAATTTATTGATATGTCTGGAATGTAAGTAGGGAAAATAACAATACACTTTTCAACAATAAATACTTTTTCATTTTAAACCTGTTAAATATTAACTTTTAAAAGTCAACTTTTTCTAGGCCAAGACACTCTGTTTGTTTGTCAAGATGATGTCTCCATACTAAAAATAATTCCGTTTTTTTCTATCAAAACATTTCGAGATATCAAATTTGAGACTGCACGGCCTGTAGAATAATCAACATTAGTGCCTTTTCTACTAAAACCGAGTACTTGGGAGGTTAGGCGTTTTAAATCCTCTACGGGTAATGAAATTTGTTGGCTTACCACATAACGCGCAGCATTCATCACTTCTACAATAGGTATATCCAAAATATCACGATTGGAATTTATGCGATAAGATATATAATTATTTGAACTATTAGCATTCTCCCAATAAATCTTAATGGTATCAGAAAGAGTATCCTGATAATAATTAGAGGTAAGCAACGAGTCTATCATAATTTGCAATCTGGATGTAACTCTATTGAGGTTCCATATATGTGATATACGCTTATATAATAAAGTATTGGTGATAGGTTGTTCCGTGATTATGATATCCCGCAACTGACGCGATACAGCTGACGCAGAAGAAATGACCGTATCGATATCCGAACTGTCACAAACAGGGGTGATGTCGGCAAACACATATTCAGCCTCGCAATTATTTACCTGTTTCACTACAGACTCATCGTTGATACTGAATGTATTATTTTTTATATTTGATGCAAACTGTTGTTCGAGATGGCAACCTTCAACACCATTGTGTTTGATATCATCCAACTTCGACATGATTCTATCTATCACTTTCTCTTTATTTTCATACCAGTCGACCGACCATACTCGCATTACATTCCAGTGAAGCATGGTCAATACACTTGGTTGCACTATCTCTCTATCGCGCGTGGTCTTGGTCTCATAGTAATTTTCACCGTCGCATAAGATACCAAGAATATATTTGTTGGCATTATTAGGGTCGACCACAGCCATATCCACCTTAAAATGGGAACTCCCCACCTGTGTATCGACCTTATATCCGCGCTCGGCAATTTCATTTGCAATCAAAGTGACGAGATTGCGCTTGTTCTTGATACCGGCAGCCGTGGTAGGAAATACAACCGTTCCGCGCTCGGCAAACGCAAGGAAATTTTTTAGTCCTTCCACACCTTTCGATTTGGTATGTTTCAAGTCTATCTGTTCAGCACGCAATGTCGAGTAGATAATCATCTCATACCTTGCACGAGACACTGCTACATTAAGCCTGCGTTCACCACCCCGATTATTTAGCGGTCCAAAGTTCATCGACACATTTCCATTGCTATCTGGACCATAACCAACAGAGAAAAGGATGACATCCCGCTCATCACCCTGCACGTTCTCAATGTTTTTGATGAAGATGGGTTCATCACATTGTGACACTTTCTGTTCCAACTCAGGATATTTACTTAGTTCATCCGTCAGCATATTCTCAATAAGATCCTTTTGAACCTGACTAAACGACACTACACCTATGCTACGCTGTGACAGATCTTCATCTTTCAGCCTGCGCATTATTTCGCCCACTATCGCTAAAGCCTCTGCACGATTACTCCTTGTTCGTCCCTTATCATAAATGCCATTGATATGAACCACGCTCACTTTCGACATACGATCATCAATAGAAGGGAATGTGAATAACTTACCGTCATAATAGTTCATATTACTGAATGTTATCAGGCTCTCGTGTTTGCTGCGATAATGCCATGTAAGATAGTGTGACGGTATCGCTAAAGAAATACAGTCGTCAAGGATACTCTCCATATCATCAAATTCAGCTTCGTCATCATCCACCTGAGATGAAGAAAAGAAACTAGTTGGCGGCATTTGCTTGGGATCTCCTACCACGACTAAGGCATTGCCACGAGCAATTGCTCCGACAGCCTCACTCGTAGGCATCTGTGAAGCTTCATCGAATATAACAAGGTCAAACTTTTCTGTATTTAAATCAATATACTGCGCAACTGAGATAGGACTCATCAGCATACAAGGGCATAATTTAGGTAAAAGTGTCGGTATCTGGTCGAAGATCCTTCGTATAGATGTTCCACGACCACCATTGGCAATATTGCGTTTAAGAATGCCGACCTCGGAATTAGCAGAAGCTTCCATTGTAAGAGAAGGTATGCGACCTGCAAGACGGGCATAAAGTTCCTTCTTTGTCAGTTCTTGGAAATCAGAAGTCATTCGTCGATATTTGCTTATAATCTCCTCATACAACATCCCATTGAATAGCCTTAGCCTCTCATCGGAATCAATGGCTTTCATCGCCTTCTGATGATTTATTCCTTTGAATATTGCATCAGCAGCCTCTGTCCCGGTATGCCCGTTTTCGATAAAATCTACCGCTTTATCAAGCTTTTGATCCAGCAGTTGACTGCGTCGCAAGCACCATTGATACCAATCTTTCTCCTTGCCAAAGTTATCCTGCCAGCGCCTTAGGATTGGTAGCAGTTCCATTTCGAAATTATCGTTGGGTATAACTGCATCACATACCTTTTTAAACTTGTTCAAGGCATCATGCAACGCAGTTACATTGTCATTTATCTTATTGAAGAAATTTCCGTAAGACAGTACAAAGCTATTCCAGTCAGCACAGATATTTTGAGTAAAATCGGAAATAAGACCGGTAAGGAATATTTCGTTTTTCTGTGAGTATTCAACAAACAGTTGATAAAGAATGTTTGCATTTTGTAATGTGTTCAAGATGTCATCCCATTTCTCATGATCTGTACGTGCAATAAAACCGAAGATATCAGACAATTCCTGCGAGTGATCTTTGACAACTTTATCCTGACGAAGTACGGTCTCCAGGCTATCAAGAAATTCTGGAATTTGCGATTCATCGATACTTTGATTATACATGCGCAACCTTCTCAAATATGAACGTTTTGCAAAGAATCTCGGTAAGAACCATTTTTGTAGAATATTCTCCCATCCCTGTCTAAGTTCGAAAGCATTCAACTGCAGAATCTCTTCTCTAAAACTCTTCAGCAACTTAGCCTTAACTTCATCTCGCTCTTTGCCACAATTAGAAATGTATTTCAATTCCTCAAGTCTCTCCTGATTCCCAACGGTATCTAATAATGTTTTATTAAGCACTTTGAGGGACAACAGTGTTTTACATGTTTTTCCCATCCAGATATATCCATCGAGATTATCAGGTGCGACCTTGATTCCAATTTTTTCAACAAAAAACTTCTTAGCCTCTACGATTTCTTCCATCACCGACAGGATGCGTTGTAGCAAATAATGAACAGTATCCAACGATTCCCTCGAAGAATCAGTCAAATATAGTCCACTCAAAGGATTTCCTTTGGGATGGCCTGACACTTTAAATACTGTATCAATATCTGTCAGTGATTCACGTATTTCTGACAGTTTATCTCGGCTTATACGTTCCAATTTATCGTCACTAACCGTCAACTCCTCGCCATCAATATAAAGATAGTTTGTGATACATTCATATAGCGAGAATCCAGAAGAATCCGATTTGTGAAGTAACTCTATATAATCGAGGAGCTGTCTGCGGCGTTCAAACAGTTCGTATGACAATTTTTCAAACTCAGCTGGAGACTGAATGTGTATCACATCAATGGCAAGCTGAAGCTGTTCAAGGAAATGTGACTTAGTTGCCTTGTTAGAGTGCATCTCAAGACAAAATGGGGCAAGACCTATTTTTGAAAGCCTGCTCTGAACTACCGATAGTGCCGCCATCTTCTCTGCCACAAAAAGCACGCGTTTTCCTTTGTAAAGAGCATTGGCAATCATGTTGGTGATTGTCTGTGACTTGCCCGTTCCTGGAGGACCGTGAAGGACGAAACTCTTACCTTTGCCTGACTCGACCACCGCTTCCATCTGGGATGAGTCTACATCCACTGGTATTGCGAAATCTTTGGGTTCACATGTTTTATCTATACATCTCGCATCTGAATCGGTTTCAGCATCAGTCCATTGGATTTTGTTCTCCATCAGACTAGCGATAATCTTATTTTCCTTAAGTTTATCAGCGTTGCTGTGAATATCATTCCACATTACAAACTTATTGAACGAGAAAAGACCGAGTGCCGACTCCTCAAGAACATCCCACCCGCACAAGTTTCTTATAGAATTGCGGATGATCGTAAAAATAAGTTTTACATCTACACCACTTTCATCTTTCGGTAATGGATCTAATCCCTTGAACAAGACGTGGTACTGTTGTTTGAGCAGTTCCACTAACGTGATATTAAGAATAATATCCTCATCACGGGTTCTGATAACATAACCGGATGTGCCTCCCCGCCGGATAATCTCAACAGGTAAAAGAAGAATTGGTGCGAAACGGGGCATTTCACTTTTTTCGGTCTCATACCATTTCAAAAGACCCAGGGTAAGAAAGAGTGAATTAGCGCCATTCTCCTCGAGAGATATTCGCGATGTCCTATATACATACTTCAGTGCATTCTGAAGTTCGGCATCGGTTAGATAAGAGAAGATACGCTTATTCTGGAGTTCACTGACTACTAGTTGATTCAGGTTGCTCTTATATAGGGAAGAGTCGTAAATGCAATATTGATCCGGCTCTATCTTATTTTTGGTTGGTGAAGGTAAAATCTGATAGTTCTCACCAGCCTGCAGATGATCTTCCAAATGATCTATATCAAACGAAATAAACGGTATTACACGCCTTCCTACTTTCGTGTTGATCAGATTATTTCGAAGCGAAAAATCGAGCAGTTTTCTCTCCCAAATAATCTGCTTCGTAATTGTCTGCTTTGTGTCGTCAAAATTCAAATCGAAATGACTCAATTGTGTTACAGTTTTAGTGGCATTTTCATGCTCTACGCCTTCATTCTGTACCTGCCATGCCCCATTATTACTAATGCGCAGAGGTAACGGACGGATATTGTCAAGACGGCAGCGGAATACATCGACAAAAAGAACGAAACTTCCTTCCTGTTTAACTTCATTCTCGGCAATATGTACAGCATCATCGAATGAGACTTTTTCCGAGGAAGTGAGCGAAGTGCACTCCACTAAGACAATTTCATTCATACCATCAGCACATCCTTTAAGTAGAAATGAGGCATCTTCCCCCACCACTTTAGAATATACATCATTGGTGAGCCATGCTCCTACAAAGATATGACCTTTGAGTAGAACAAGCAGAGAATGGATGCCATTGGCTTCAAGACAAGAAGCAAACAATAACGTAAGATCCATACATGTTCCTAATTTCTCTGTCAGCACTTTCTCTACAAGTCTTATACGTTGTCCGTACGCTTCGAAACTTGCGGGAGGCGTAGCATAAACCAAAGCTTCGGAACGAAGGGCTTCATATATGGCAGCCACCTGCATTCGGACACGGTTGGGATTCTGAGTCTGATATTCATCAAGTGCTGAATT
>OBMA010001619.1_pt1 | contig 13718 bp, 9 predicted proteins | sample 1539141 | NCBI WGS metagenome assembly OBMA01 (sample SAMEA3991484, study PRJEB22521) | metagenome | biome: anthropogenic terrestrial biome; feature: sewage plant; material: raw primary sludge | place: Sweden | collected 2012-09-26 | reverse complement strand
CCCTTGTGTGCATGCCCTTTGGAACGGTAAACGCACAGAAGAAGGCTAAACGAATCGTCACGACGAAAGTCATCAGGAAGTCGGCATCGCCTATCACTATTGGCACCATTATCTACAATGTGGCCGACCTAGAGAACCAGTTCCGCCAGCTCCATGATGCCGGATTCACGTCGTGCCAGTTGAACTGGGACGGCAGCGTGATGAACGATGCCTTTGCGCCACGCGTGAAAGCTGCTTCCGACAAGTACCGAATTAAGGTAACCACCGTAGTGGGCGTGCCCGGACATAGCGAATGGAACTTCCGCCAGGGTCCTTCCACGATCGGCCTCGTTCCGGCAGAAGGCCGCCAAGCCAAAATCGACGAATACCACAAGATGATTGACTTCTGCCAGAAAGCCGGCGTTCCGGCCATGCACTCACATTTCGGTTTCATCCCCGAGGATATGAGCAGCGAACAGTATAAGAACTTCATCATTGTCATGAAACAACTGGCCGGCTATGCCAAAGAGCGTGGCATGATGATCTACTTCGAGACCGGGCAGGAGACGCCGACGACGCTCATCCGCGCCATCAAGGACATCAACAGCGGCAACTGCTTCATCAACTGCGACGTAGCCAACCTGCTGCTCTACGGCAAAGCCAATCCTACCGATGCCATCCGCCAGTTGGGGCCGCTGGTACGCGACGTCCACGCCAAGGATGGCAAGCTACCCTCACGTGACGACCCCTATAATCTCGGCGAAGAGAAGCCCATCCCAGAGGGCGACGTAGACTTCCCCGCCATCATCAAGATACTAAACGAGGAAAATTACAAGGGCGCCATCACCATAGAATGCGAATTGAACGGTTCTACGACGGCCTATCTCACCAAGACCCGAAAGTACCTCCAGAACCTCATCGACAGCGAGCGATAACCACTCACTGAAAAGCCCGTAGCCGGTAACAAGCCTCAACAGCCTGTTACCGGCTACTTGTTTTTTCGGGCAGCAGCAACCGTTTTCATTGGCACAAGGGATAGCCGGGATACTCCATGTCCACATCCGTCATCGCCGGCCTAAGCCACTGACTTTTTAATATTTACCGCTTTTTCTTCCATCAATGGGTTGCTGTCTTCGATTTATTTGTGTACCTTTGCATCTCATTTCATTTATGTTTTCAAGCAAGAAGAGCGACACCCTACTGGCTGCAATACGTGACGGAAAGACCATGACACGCAGCGACAAACTCCATCTGATTATCGGGTTGAGTATTCCGTCTATTCTTGCGCAGATTACCAGCGTGCTGATGTTCTTCATCGATGCCTCCATGGTGGGGCGGCTGGGTGCCCGACCATCGGCCAGCATCGGACTGGTGGAGTCCTCCTCATGGCTCTTCGGGAGCATCACCAGTGCGGCCTCAATGGGGTTCTCCGTGCAGGTAGCCCACTTCATCGGTGCCAACGACTTTGTCAAAGCCCGCCAGGTGTTCCGCCATGCACTCATTGCCACCACCCTTCTCAGTCTGGTGATGACCGTAGCCGCCGCTGCCATTGCCTTTCCCCTGCCCCATTGGCTGGGTGGAGGTGATGATATTGCCCACGATGCTTCACTCTACTTCTTGATTTTCGCCTTGGCAGGCCCATTCTTTCAGTTGGTAAACCTGTCGGGAGCCATGCTCAAGTGCTCCGGCAACATGCGCATTCCCAGCATCGTCAGCGTGCTGATGTGCGCACTTGACGTATGCTTCAACTACCTCTTCATCTTCATCTGCGGACTGGGAGTGGCCGGCGCGGCTCTGGGAACGGCTCTGGCCATCTTCATCGGAGCGGGGGTGGAAGCCTATTTTGCCATTTTCCACAATAAGATACTGGCCCTGCATCTAGACAATACCAAGTTGGTATGGGTAGGCGACTACATCCGCAACGCCTTCAAGATAGGCGGTCCCATGGCCTTGCAGTCCATACTGATGGGCGGCGCGCAAATCGTGAGCACCATCATCGTGGCACCCCTGGGCAATATCGCCATCGCTACCAACACGTTCGCCATCACCGCCGAGAGCCTCTGCTACATGCCCGGCTACGGTATCGGCGACGCTGCCACTACGCTGGTCGGACAGAGTACAGGTGCACGGCGTATCGACGTATGCCGCAGCTTTGCACACATGACAGTGGCCCTGGCCATGCTCGTCATGGCGTTCATGGGCATCGTAATGTATGTCTTCGCACCAGAAATGATCGGTTTCCTATCTCCCGTAGAGGAAATTCGCTCACTCGGTACATCCGCCTTGCGCATAGAAGCCTTTGCCGAGCCCATGTTTGCAGCGTCCATTGTGGTCTTCAGTGTCTGTGTAGGCGCCGGCGACACACTGAAACCCGCTCTCATCAACCTCGGCAGTATATGGCTGGTACGCCTCACGCTGGCCGCCTGTCTGGCGCCCACCTACGGACTGAAAGGCGTCTGGTTCGCCATGGCCGTCGAGTTGACGTTCCGCGGCACTCTATTCCTCATCCGCCTGTTCCGCGGCCGATGGATGAAGAAGCTCGCCAGCTGACCGGTACCGGCCACTCAGCTCTCCCTCTCAGGCACGAGCCGATAACTCTCTGAATGTCAAAAAGTAATAAATATAACGATAAAAGTCACGCTTCTGTGTTATTTTACTTATCTTTGCCATCGATATTTATTAAAATACAATCCTACATGAAAAAGCTTCTACTATCACTTGCCATGCTTGCGCTGGCATCAACAAACATCTTTGCCGGCGATTACGATTATCTCACCGTGCAAAAGACCGACGGTTCTCAGGTCTCATTTACCTCTGCCGGACTAACCATTACGTTCAGCGGCGGCAATCTAGTGGCTACTCAGAACGGCACATCGACAAGCCTCACGCTCACCGACCTGTCCAAAATGTTCTTCTCCAGCTCACCCACAGGCATCGAGAACGTAGAGACCACGACGAAAGTGAAGGCCACCGTCTACTCTATCGACGGCGTGAAAATCGGAACATTCGACAACGCTGCCATTCTGGGCAGTCAGTTGAAGAAAGGGGTCTATATCGTGAAGGCCAATGGTAAAACCTCTAAAATCACGGTAAGATGAAAAAGATGATTACGCTAGTCCTTGCGTTTTTCGCAGTCATGGGCACTCATGCACAGACTCTGAACGTCATTCAAGGTGAAGTGACTTATGCTCACGCAGCAACTCAGGTTGGCGACATGCTCTACGCCGGCGGCACCACGCTGACCATTCAGGACAAGACTTACGCCATCAGTGACATTAACAAAATCACCATCGACAACTCACCGGTGGCTGACAACACTGTAAGCGTAACCTATAACGATACGGAAGCCGCCGTAGTAGTGGCCGGCAACGTAGCCAAGCACCTCACCGTAACCGCCACCGGCGCCAACGTGAGTATTACGCAGGATGCCAGTCTGACCGACGAAATCACCTACACACTGAGCGGCAAGAGTACCGACGGCTCGTTCTACATGAACGGCGAGCTGAAGGCTACCGTAGCGCTGAACGGTCTGACGCTGTCAAGCACCAAAGGCGCTCCCATCGACATTGAGAACGGAAAACGCATCGCCCTCACCCTGACAGGCACCAACACGCTCTCCGATGTTGCTGGCGGCACGCAGAACGCCTGTCTCTACATCAACGGGCACACCGAGGTTTCCGGCACGGGAACGCTAACCATTACCGGTAACACCAAGCACGGACTCACCTCCGACGAATATCTGCAAATCAAGAGCGGTACCCTCAAGGTGACCGCCGTCGACGACGGATTCCACGTGGGACAATACTTCCGGATGGACAATGGCACTGTGACCATTAATTCCGTAGGCGATGGCATTGACGTCGGGGCCAAGACCAAAGTCTGCAACTACAACGGACAGATGTTCATCAATGGCGGAACGATTACTGTAACCTCTACCGGAGACATGTCAAAGGGTCTCAAATGCGACAGTGCCATGACCGTGAAGAGCGGAACCATGAACATCACCGTAACCGGCAGCGCCGGATATGACACCGTCGCAAGTGAAATATCAGGTTGCTCTGCTGTCAAACCCAATGGTGCCTTCATCATGAGCGGCGGTTCATTGACCACCCTCAGCACAGGCGATGGTGCCAAGGGCATCAACGCAGCTAAAGACATCAACATCAGTGGCGGTACCATAGAGGTAACTACCACCGGTGATACCTATACTTATGGCACTGACGACACGAAACCCCAAGGCATCAAGACTGACACGAATATCAACATCTCAGGCGGCGAAATCTACGTGGCCGCAAGCGAAGAATCGGGCACGGCCTTTAAGACCGATTACCTCTTTACGGTCACCGGCGGCACCTTCATGGGCATCGGCGGCAAAAAGGGCGTACCAACAAGTGCCACACAGGTTTACAAGTATTATAAAGACATTGCCATCGCCAAAGGCGCAACAGTCTCTTACGACGGCGTCAACCATTCCTTCCCCAAAGCTACTTCCTACACGGCCGCTAAGGTTGTAGTCTCCTCGCCTACCATGAAGTGATTCTTCTGTTTTCAGACACACCATACCAAGGGTTGCCCTCATTCGTTGACGGCAACCCTTTTTCAGGAGGTAGCATCTCGCACGAGCACACTTCAGCAGAAGCCTTTCAATAGGGCCACTTTTTGCATCCACATATCCTTGTTCTCTGAATCTCATCGCTTGGTCGTTGTCTTCTTTTCCTTATCCCGGCAACAGGGTAGCGGGCTGGTTCTCTTGGAGGGGAAATCCATGGTCATCTGCGGATAAGCGGCCTTACTGTTATCTTTACATTTGTTAAATATTACCAGAAAGCGTGTTAATATGCACAATTTTTCGTACTTTAGAGGCGTCTAACTACCATACACATTGCAGCAAAGAGCAAAACGAGCATTACAGAACGAAGAAATACATCATAGAATAAACCATCAGCAAATGAGATTAAAACACTTTTTTGTAGTAGCGTTGCTACTGATTACGAGTGCCGCATCGGCCCAGCAGATGCCCACGATACCTGTCGACACCGCCGTAAAAATAGGCAAACTCTCCAACGGACTTACCTATTACATCCGCCACAACAACTATCCGGAAGGCGTGGCCAACTTCTACATCGCCCAGAAAGTGGGCTCACTGCAGGAAAATGATGACCAGCGCGGACTGGCCCACCTGCTGGAGCACATGGCTTTCAACGGTTCCGAGCATTTCAAGGACAATGGCCTACAGGAGTATCTGCAGAGCATCGGCGTGGAATATGGCCGCAACCTGAATGCCTACACGTCCATCGACCAGACCGTTTATTACATTACCGACGTGCCCACGAAGCGCATCTCCGCCCTCGACTCGTGCATGCTGGTACTGAAAGACTGGTCGAACGGCCTGACACTCGACACCAAGGCTATCAACGACGAGCGCGACATCATCCATAACGAGTACCGTATGCGCATGGTAGGACAACAGAAGGTGATGGAGAAGATATTGCCCGACATCTATCCTGGCAGCAAATACGGACAACGTTTCCCCATCGGCCTGATGAGCGTCATCGATGGATGCAACCCCGAGACGCTGCGCGCCTATTACCATAAGTGGTATCGGCCCGACAACCAGGGCATCATCATCGTGGGCGACATCGACGTGAACCGCACGGAAGCAAAGATTAAGGAACTCTTCAGCGGTATCAAGGTGCCCGCCAACGCCGCTAAGGTGACTACAGAGGCCGTGCCCGACAACAACGAAGCCATCTATACTACCGGCAGTGACAAAGAGATGACCGTCGACATCCTGAGCGCCTATATGAAACACGACGCCACACCCGACTCCCTCAAGTCATCGCCGTTTTACCTCATCGGCAATTATGGCAAAGGCGTCATCAGTCAGATGCTCAACCAGCGCCTGACCGAGAAGGCACAAGAGAAGAACGCTCCGTTCGTACAGGCCATGGTCAGCGACGGCCAGTATATCTTCGCCCGCACGAAAGACGCATTCAGCCTCGTGGTCGTTCCCAAGGACGGTCAGGACAAAGACGGCCTGGCAGCAGGTCTGACCGAACTGAAACGCGCCCACGACTATGGCTTCACGGCAACGGAGTACGACCGTGCCCGCTCGGAATATCTGAGCCGACTGGAGACCATCTATAACAACCGCAACAAGCAACCTAGCGACGACTACTGCGAGCAGTACGTACGTAACTTCATCGAGAACGAACCCATCCCGTCTATCACCGACGAATATGAGATGGCCAAGCAATTCGCTCCCTCCGTTCCATTTCAGCTCATCAACAAACTCACCCACCAGCTCATCTCATCCAGCGACACCAACCTCATCGTGGTAGGTATGTTGCAGGACAAGGCAGGACATCAGGGCATCACCACAGCAGAGATGAAACAGACCGTGGCCGACGTGCGCGCCAAAAAGCTCGAGGCCTACATCGACAACGTGAAACAGGAGCCACTGATGGCTCAGATGCCAAAGAAAGGCCGCATCGTAAAGGAAACCGAAATTGCCGCACTGGGCGTGAAGAAGTTCACGCTGTCAAACGGCGCCACGGTCTATTTGAAGAAGACCGACTTCAATGCCGATGAAATCATCATGAAGGCCGAAGCCATGGGTGGCGAATCCATCTTCGGCGAGAGTGACCGCTGCAACGCGATGATAGCAGGCGAACTACTCAACCAGAGCGGGCTGGGCAACTTCTCCAACACTGAGTTACAGAAGCAACTGGCCGGCAAACAGTGCAGCACGACGTTCTCGGTAAGCAACTCCCGCCACAGTATCTCCGGAAAGACCACTCCGAAAGATCTGGAGACACTCATGCAGCTCACTTATCTCGATTTTACCAATGTCAGCAAGGATGAGAAGGCTGCCCAGTCGGAACTGGACATGATGGCTCTGGCTCTGAAGAACATCAGCCAGAACAACGATGCTGTGTTCCAGGACTCCATCGCCAGCACCGTCTACAAAGGCAATCGCTGGTTCCGCATTCCTACAGAGGCCGACATCAAGGCCGTCAGCTACGACCGTATACTGGAAATGGCCAAAACACTCTATGGCAATGCCGCCGGCTTCACGTTCTCATTTGTCGGCAACTTCGACGAAGCCCAGATGCGGCAGTTCATCGAACAGTATATCGCCTCACTGCCCTCTACAGAAAAACTACTCAAGGCCAACGAACTGCGCACCTACGCAACGGGTGAGGTAAAGAATGTCTTCAAAAAGGAAATGCAGAACCCGCAGACACAGGTGAACGAGATTTGGCGTTCCTGTCCTGTTACCTACACACTGCAGAATGCCATCATCCTAGAGGCTTCCTCCCGTCTGCTGGAAATGAACTACAACCGCGAAATCCGCGAGAAACTCTCCGCAGCCTATCATGCCGGCGCCGAATATGAAATAAACGACGACGGGCTGAACACCTATCTTATCCTGAAAGGCATCGGACTGCTGAATCCCGACAAAGCCGCCAAGGCCGTTCCCTGCTTCTTCAGTGGCATGAAGGCCACCATCGCCAAACCCGACGAGGTAGACCTGGCTAAGGTAAAGCAGATTATGCTCAAGCAGGCCGATGAGGACGCAAAGACCAATGACAACTGGATTTCGGTCATCAGTGTCTATTCCCGCCATAATGTAGACGCGGAAACCGACCTGAAGAAGACCATCGAGGCCGTCACGCCCGCTGCTGTGAGCAAGTTCCTACAAGAGGTTCTCCTGAAGAGCGGCAACCACGCAGAAGTGATGATGCAACCGAAATAAGACAGAATAATTTGCATGACGCCTTAACTTTCAGTGTTTTTACAAACATTTAAATGAACAAATGAAAATGAAAAAAACGATTCTCACCCTGTTCCTCAGCGGCATGTTCGCCATGGGAACACACGCACAACTACTGTATAAGATTTCCGGGAACGGTCTGGAGAAACCTTCGTATATCATCGGCACCTATCATCTCGCCGACGTGGGATTCATCGAAAAAATCAATGGTGTAAAGGATGCACTCACCACTACCAGTCAGGTCTATGGCGAACTGAAATGGGATGACCTTACCAACACTGATTCTCTGAAGATGATGACCGACGCCACCATGCTGCCAGAAGGGCAAACGCTGAAGACCATACTCACCGATATACAGTATAAGAAACTCGACGCTTATCTGAAGAAGATGATGGGTGTAGGCCTCAGCAGTCCAGAGGTATTCCAGCAGATGGGCCGACTCACACCGGCAATGCTGACCACACAACTCACCCTGCTTATCTACATGCAGGATCACATGGGCGAATTCGACCCGCAGCACACTTTCGACCAATACTTTCAAGCACAGGCCAAGAAGAACAATGAGCCCGTGGGTGGACTGGAAACCGTTGCCTTTCAGGTGAAGGCACTCTTCCAGAGCATGCCCATAAAGCGCCAGACAGAACTACTCATGTGCCTCATCGATCATAGCGATCTGGCCCTCAGCCAGGCCAACACCATCACGACCGCCTTCTACAATCAGGACTTAGACGCCCTCAAGAAGGCTATGGAAGAGAAGATTGGCAACTCCTGCGACAGCACTCCCGAAGAGGATGCCACGCTGATAGAAAACCGCAATGCCGACTGGGCACAGAAGATGCCAGCCATCATGAAAGCCACCCCTACTTTCTTCGTGGTCGGCGCCGGCCATCTGCCAGGCGACAAGGGCGTCCTGCAGTTGCTGAAGACCGCTGGTTACACCATCGAGGGTGTGAAATAAGCAGTCAGCCACATCCTGTGACAAGCTCTGCGAACGGACCATTTCAAAACCAGAATACATAAAACAGAGGGAGAAGATCCGCATGGATGTTCTCCCTTTTTGATGGACAGTAACCAACTTGCATAAAAGCGTGCCGCCGGAATCCATTCAGGATTCTATGCGGCACGCTTATGCGTTACACCTATTTTACATAGTGGATAAGCAGACTGGTTGTTTTCTCGTCGGACTCGTAACCGCCCATCTCGCGAAAGGCATACTTTGACTGAAGAAAAACAGCCTTTAGTTGATTGTTTTTGGTGTATTTATACAGAAGGAATATCTTTGTAAAATTACACGAACAAGAATTTATACTTTTTATGAAGTCTAGAATATGAAAAAAGTATTCCGTCTTATGCTTATAACAGTAGCAACCCTATTTGCGGCCTCGTGCACTTCAACTGATAATGATTTCGATGTGTCAGGCAATATCAGTATACTTGCCCGCTTTTTACAAGGTGGCTTGCTACCGACGGTTTTTTCTCTTAGATTACCCTATTACAACCACAATAAAACACCTTACCACACGTTATCTCAACATCTGCGCTTATGAAGCTACATTTACACATCGACAAAGAAAATCTCATCTATCTGATTTTGTGGCTGATGCTTTTTCTGGCACCCGTCGCAAGTCTCTATGTACGCACCAATCTGGAGAATGACGGCAGTACTATTCCCTTCAACTGGGCTGTCATTCTGCATGTGTGGAAGGTATACCTCGCCTACCTCATCATTTTTCTCACCCATAACGCCATTTTGGCTCCATTGCTTATACATAAGCAAAAGAAACTACTCTATATAGGAACGACGATGTGCCTCATCACCCTATTCATCACCTTCCAGTGCATGAGTCGGCCTTTTGAAAGAAAAAATCGATGTAGAGCACTACAGGAAATGGCAGAGAAAAACGGCGAACCAAATGAACAACAGCAAGACAGAATGGGTGGATGGAGAGGCCCCGACGATCCACAGAATCAGATGCAAGACAACAAAGACAACATGCCGTCGGAAACACAACAACAAATACTATCGGACATGAAATCCGACACTCCCCTCAGCTCAACCAACAACCGGCATTTCCACTCCACCCGACAAGAGAAAGAATCGGTGTCTGCCATGGACAAGTCTACATGGGAATCAGAAAAACCGATGCGACGCGACTACCCGCACGGCCCACCACTACTCTTCGGGTATCTGAATATAGTTGCCACCATTGTGGCTATTTTGATGATTGGCATGAACCTGGGCATCAAACTCTATTTCAAAAACGACAGTGACGACAAGCGCATGCAGATACTGGAGAAGCAGAACCTGAAACAACAACTGGAATATCTGAAATATCAGATCAACCCCCACTTTCTTATGAACACGTTGAACAACATCCACGCACTCGTCGACATAGATCCCGAGAAGGCCAAGACCACCATTGTGGAGCTCTCGAAGATGATGCGCTACCTGCTCTACGAAGGTAGCGACTCGCTCATTCCGCTGCAGCGGGAGATCCTGTTTCTACACAACTACATCACCCTCATGCGACTACGCTATACCGACAAGGTGACTATCAAGACCGATATGCCCGAGCAGATTCCCAAAAAGCAGATTCCGCCACTGCTGCTCATTACCTTTATAGAGAACGCTTTCAAGCACGGCGTGAGCTATCAGCAGGCCTCCTACATCAACATCGGCATCCAACTCACCGACGACCGCCTGCGTTTTGAATGCACCAACAGCAAACATCGGCAAAAGCAGAACGAACAGGGCGGCGTGGGACTCACTAACGTGAGACGCCGATTGGCACTCATCTATGGCAACGAATACACGCTCAACATCAACGACGGTGACGACGTATACGAAGTAAAACTCGACATTCCGCTGAACCCCACCGTCTGAGACGATCGCCTCCCCCGAAGACAAAAACCCTAAAAAATATGATAGGATGATTAAATGCCTGGCCATCGACGACGAACCGCTCGCACTGAAACAGCTCGTCACCTATATTCAGAAAGTACCTTTTCTGGAACTCATCGGAGAGTGCCAAGGTGCCCTCGAAGCCAGCAAGGTCATACAGAACGACATCGTAGATGCCATCTTCATCGACATCAACATGCCGGATCTCAATGGACTCGACTTCGTGCGCACACTCGCAGCACCCCCCATCGTGGTCTTTACCACCGCCTACTCGCAGTATGCCGTAGACGGCTACAAGGTCAACGCCATCGACTATCTGCTGAAACCTTTCGGCCTAGACGACTTCCTACGTGCTGCCAATAGAGTGAAGAAACAATTCGACCTGGAGAACACCGTCTCCGTGTCGAAGGCTGACGAGGACGATGCCATGTTTCTGAAGACCGAGCACAAAGTGGTACGCATCAACATCAGCGACATCCAGTACATCGAGGGCATGAGCGAATATCTGAAGATACACCTCGGCAGTCAGTCTAAACCCATCATCGTACTGCTGAGCATGAAAAAGCTGGAAGACCATCTGCCCGACTATTTCAAGCGCATACACCGTTCCTTTATCATCAACCTGAAGAAAATCAGGGAGGTCAACAAGAGCCGCGTCATCCTTGACGAAGACACCTACCTTCCCATCGGCGACCTTTATCGCGATGACTTCAATAAGTATCTCGAAGGAAAATTCCTGGGGAAATAGTCCAAGAGCTGATCTCCCGAAAGACAATGCTGACAGTGTTTGGCAAGCAAAGTGGCAGTATTGCATGAAAAAGTCGGCAGTATTATCAGGCTCTACTGACGGCTTTGTGATATACGCGCAGGCAGGTGACAACATAAATATTCCGATTTGAATAGAAAAACCACAGGAAAAGAAGCCGTATGTCTGGAATCTTTTGTACTTTTGTATCGTATTAACTACAATAGGTATAATGTTACAACTGGATAACTTTTATAAAGCGCGTTACGTATTGGATAAAGTCATACGGAGGACCGACCTCGTACACGCACTCGCTATCAATTCCGAAAGCGATGTCTACCTGAAACCGGAATGTCTGCAAAAAACCGGTTCGTTTAAAATCAGGGGAGCTTACTACAAGATATCACAACTCACGGATGAAGAAAAGGCCAAAGGCGTGATTGCCTGCTCGGCCGGAAACCACGCACAGGGTGTAGCCCTCGGCGCCACAGCCATGGGTGTCAAAAGCCTCATCTGCCTACCTGACGGTGCCCCCATCAGCAAGGTAGAAGCCACCAAGCGGCTAGGAGCCAAGGTGTGTCTGGTTCCAGGTGTCTACGACGACGCTTACCAGAAAGCCATCCAGCTACGCGATGAACATGGCTACGCCTTCATCCATCCTTTCGACGACGAAGATGTGATTGCCGGACAGGGCACTATAGGCCTGGAACTCCTCGATCAACTGCCCGACGTCGATGCCGTAGTAGTTCCCGTAGGAGGTGGCGGCCTCATCTCCGGCATTGCCTTTGCCGTGAAATCACTCAACCCGAAGGTAAAAGTATATGGCGTTCAGGCTGCTGGTGCCGCTAGCATGGTGAAAAGCCTGCACGACCACAAACAGGAATGCCTGCCCTCCGTGTCAACCATTGCCGACGGCATTGCCGTAAAAGAACCGGGTACCGTCACCTTCGATACCTGTTCAAAATACGTCGACGACATCATCACCGTGACTGAAGACGAAATCTGCGCAGCCATCCTGCACCTCATCGAAAGCGAGAAGATGGTAGCGGAAGGAGCCGGTGCAGCCAGCGTGGCCGCCGTGATGTTCAATAAAGTTCCCGTAAAAGGCAAGAAGACCGTCTGCCTGGTAAGTGGCGGCAACATCGACGTGACTATTCTGAACCGGGTCATCAACCGTGGACTGGCCAAGAGTGGACGCCTCTGCTCCATCCTCATCGAACTCGATGACAAACCCGGGCAGCTCGTGCGTGTCACCCAGATTGTCGCCGAACAGGGCAGCAACATCATCAGCGTACACCACGAGCGCAACGCCGACAGTGAAAAAGTGAACGCCTGCATGCTACGACTAGGTGCCGAAACCAAGGATGAGGCTCAGATAGAACTGATCAGAAACGAACTTATAAAGAACGGATTCAAACTCGTCTGACCTGCGTTCGTACACCATTCAAGACAAAATATAAATTATTTCTATAACAAAAACATTACACACATGAAAGCATTACACACCAACAACGCGCCCGCAGCTATCGGGCCGTACAGCCAGGCCATTGAGGCTGGCGGCTTTGTGTTTGCCTCTGGCCAGATTCCTATTGACCCCACCACCGGCAACTTCGCCGAAGGCGGCATCAAGGAACAGACCCGCCAAAGCCTGACCAACGTACAAAACATCCTGAAAGAAGCTTCGCTGACTCTTGCCAACGTGGTGAAAACCACTGTCTTCCTTTCCGACATGGATAACTTCGCTGCCATGAACGAGGTGTATGCCGAGTTCTTCCAGCAGCCCTACCCTGCCCGCTCGGCTGTCGCCGTAAAGACGTTGCCGAAAGGCGCACTGGTGGAAATAGAAGTAGTGGCCGAGAAATAGAATAATCGGTTCCACCTTTTCCTAGATGAAGGGAAAAAACAAATAGAATAATCCCCGAAGTCCTGTCAGACTCCGGGGATGTTTGTTTATAGTGATGTTTTAAAGTAGATAGATCAACAGAATTATTTGGATGCCGTAAACGACTGTGAACTACTGACGCTACTGACAGTAGGGTTGGCAAAGAAGCCGTTTACATTGGTACCGGTCACACTAGTGACCGAACCGATGGTGTACTTGGAGCCGCTGGTCATGGAGGCGGAGCTACAAAACACGATACCGCAAAAGGATTGATTCTGCTTCTTTTTTCAAACTGCAAGCAGTCATATAAGCTGACACCGACCTAACTTATCGACAAAAATAAAGAAAAGCACCCGTTTGTGAAAATAAATTCAGCAAACGGGCGCTTTTCTTCAACAAACACGGAAAGGTCGAGGAGCCTCAGAACTTATAT
>OBMA010001617.1_pt1 | contig 13721 bp, 7 predicted proteins | sample 1539141 | NCBI WGS metagenome assembly OBMA01 (sample SAMEA3991484, study PRJEB22521) | metagenome | biome: anthropogenic terrestrial biome; feature: sewage plant; material: raw primary sludge | place: Sweden | collected 2012-09-26 | reverse complement strand
GTTCAGACGTGTGCTCTTCCGATCTGATGAAGAGGTGCAATGCCACGACGACGGAAATCACCGACACCATCGTCGGGCAAACGCTCTACGTGGCCATTCTGGTGATACTTTTCACGGTTTACTTGGGTCTGTTCAGACGCGACTACTTCGACAAACCGCGCAGCATTACCATGCTCTACACGATGATAACGCTGTTCCCGGTTCTCGTATCACTGATGATGGCGCACAACCTGTTCAGCGTATACATCCTGCCGTTTGCCATGGCGCCCATCTTCGTGCGCGTGTTCATGGACTCCCGAACGGCCTTCATCGTGCATGTAACCATGGTGCTCATCTGTGCCGCGGCGGTGAAATACCAGTACGAGTTCATCATCATCCAGCAGGTGTCGGGGCTCGTTGCCATCTATTCGCTTCGCGAACTGTCACGTCGGGCGCAAGTGTTCAAGACGGCATTGCTCGTCACGCTGGCCACCGCTTTGGTGTATTTCACCCTTCAGCTGATGCAGAACAACGACATCCTGAAGATGGATCAGGACATGTACTACCACTTCGTTGCCAACGGCGTGCTGCTGTTGCTGGCTTATCCGCTCATGTTCCTCATAGAGAAGACGTTCGGCTTCACGTCGAATGTGACGCTTTTTGAATTGTCGAACACGAACAAAGGCGTCATGCGCGACTTGAGCGAGGTGGCACCGGGAACTTTCCAGCACAGCATTACCGTAGGCAACCTGGCGGCCGAGATAGCCAACAAGATTGGCGCCAACAGTCTGCTGGTGCGTACAGGAGCGCTCTACCACGACATCGGCAAGATGATCAACCCGGTATTCTTCACCGAGAACCAGGCCGGTGTGAACCCCCACGACAACATGCCCTATAAGGAAAGCGCGCGCATGGTCATCAGTCACGTCACCGAAGGTTACAAGATTGCCGAGAAGTATGGCGTTCCCGCCATCATCAAGGACTTCATCCTCACCCATCACGGCACCGGAATCACCAAGTACTTCTACATTAAATACAAGAACGAACACCCCGACGAAGACATCGACATGTCCGAGTTCAGCTACCCGGGACCCAACCCGCAGACCCGGGAGCAAGCTCTGCTGATGATGTCGGACACCGTGGAGGCTGCCTCGCGCTCGCTTCCGGAATATACGGAGGAGAGCATCAGCGCCCTGGTGGACAAGCTGATAGATGAGCAAATCAGCGCCGGCTACTTCACCGACTGCCCGATCACCTTCCGTGACATCAAGGTGGCCAAGCAAGTACTTATCGAACGTCTGAAGGCAATCTATCATACGCGCATCCAATATCCAGAATTAAAGGAAGACGAAAAGCCGAAGAAGGCAGAGACGAAGGCCGAAAAAGAGGTCGACGAAGCCGAGATGAAGGCTCAGGTGACCGAATAGCGGATTGCCGAAAGTACTTTTCCTGACAGCCGGAAAACACTGAAACAAAAGATGAAAACCATTACTTATCCTTTCCTGTTGTGCCTATTTCTGTTGACGGCCATCCCTATGGCGGCCCAACGGCCCAGTTTGATTCCCGCTCCGGCAGAAGTGTCGTGGGGCGAGGGGGCGTATACGCTCACGGCGAAAACCACCATCGGCTATGCCGACCAGCAACTGGCCGGTGCCGCCAGCTATCTGCAAAAGTTGCTGAGCCGGCCTACCGGCTTCACCATCAAGACGAGAAAGGACAAAGGGAACATCCTTTTGACCTTATCAAAGAAGAACGGTGTGGACGGCAGCTACACGCTGCAGGTGACCCCGCAGGGCGTTGTCATCACGGGCGTCGGCTACCGGGGCGTCATCAATGGCATCAGTACGTTGCGCCAACTACTGCCCGCAGAGATTGAATCGGCAGTGAAGGTGGCACAGGAGTGGACCGTTCCCTGCGTGAACATTGTCGACCGGCCCGCCTTTCCGTGGCGCGGAATGGAACTCGATGTGTCGCGCCACTTCTTCTCAAAGCAGGAAGTGGAGGAGTTACTCGACGTCATGGCACTTTATAAGTTGAATAAACTGCACTGGCATCTGACCGACGACCAAGGCTGGCGCATCGAAATCAAGAAATATCCCTTGCTGACGGAGAACGCCGGGTGGCGCATCTTCAACAATCAAGACTCTATCTGCCAGCGTCGGGCCGTACAGGAGGACAACCCGGACTTTCGCCTACCCGCTGACAAAATCCGTGTCAAGGACAACGGCCAGCAACAGTATGGCGGCTACTACACGCAGGCTGACATCCGCGACATCGTGGCTTACGCCAGCCAGAGAGGCATTGACATCTTACCGGAGATAGACATGCCCGGTCATTTCATGAGCGCCATCGCCAACTACGAAGGACTTTCCTGCTTCCCACGAATCGGCTGGGGTGCCTTGTTCTCTACGCCGCTGTGCCCTGGAAAGGACCGTGCCATAGCCTTTTGTAAGGACATCTACCGCGAGGTATTTAGCCTCTTCCCCTATGAATACGTACACATCGGAGGCGACGAGGTAGATATGACCAACTGGAAGAAATGCCCCGACTGTCAGCGACGCATGCGCGAGAACGGTCTGAAGACCGAACCTCAGCTGCAGGCTTGGTTCATTCACCAGATGGAGCAGTTCTTCAATGCCAACGGACGGAAGATGATAGGATGGGATGAGATTATCGAAGGCGGCCTGTCGGCCACGTCCACAGTCCACTGGTGGCGTTCATGGTCTCCGAAAGTGATGCAGGACGCGACGGCACACGGCAACCGCGTCATCTGCTCACCTAACGCCCAGTTCTACCTCGACTATGGTGAAGACCGCAACAGCATACCCTCCATCTATGGTTTCAACCCTTACGAAGGCGCTGCCGACAGCAGTCTGGTGCTCGGCGTGCAGGGAAATCTGTGGACGGAATGGGTGCCCACGCGCGAGCGAATGCTATACATGGCTTTCCCGCGCGAGATTGCCGTGGCCGAACGAGGCTGGAGTCTGCCCACGCACATGAACCTCGATGATTTCCAAAGCCGCCTTTTGCAACAGCTGCCCCGTCTGCAACAGATGAAGGTCACCTACCGTACACCTTCGCTGGAAGGTTTTCGCGATGTCAACGTGTTTACCGATACGACGAGGGTCAACGTGCATTGCGCCGACCCATCCGCCATCATCCGCTATACCACCGACGGCTCCATGCCCAACGAACAGTCGGCACGCTACGTGTCACCGTTTGCCATCAACCGTTCCACTGACTTCACCTTCCGCACCTTCGACTACCAGGGACGACGCGGCGAGATATTCCGCTGCCGTTACGTAAAGGAGGATTATGCCCCGGCCATAGACCTTAAAACCGACTTGAAGGATGGCCTTGACGCCGAGTGGCACGACTTCGCAGGCGGTCGCTGTGCTGATATCGACAAGGCTCCGCTACAGGGCCACTATGTCACCCGCGGCGTTGAGATACCACAAGAGGTAAAGGGGAACATCGGACTCATCCTCACGGGTTATCTCTATATTCCCGCCGATGACATCTATACGTTCTCGCTGCTCTCTGACGACGGCAGTTACCTTATGCTGGACGGCAAGATGACAGTAGACAACGACGGCGAGCACTCGCCCGTGGAGAAAGTGGGACAACATGCCATGCGGGCAGGCTGGCATCCCCTCCTCGTCCGTTATTTCGACCATAATGGCGGAACACTTTCCTTGAAGGTTTCTTCTGCATCCTTGTCAGCACAGAAACAGACGATTGCTTTCAAGCATGAAAGCATAAAATAGCATTGAACAAGTCGGGGCGAAGCCATCACTGGCAGGCTTTACCTCACTGAGCGAACCATCAGAAAAGTGTCACCGCGCACTCTCACTTCCGGGAGTTGTCGGTGTCCAACACCTTTCTGATGGTTTCTTTTACCCTTTTCTCATCAGTATATTCCAGCACGCCCTCGTCAGCACCTTGCGCCCCCATGTACACGGAAGGGTTGGCATAGCGCATCCGACTCTTCACCTGCATGCGGGCAGAGAAATGGTATTCGCGGATGCCCGTGGCCTCATAGATTTCGCGGATGTTGCTTTCGTTGACGCCACAACCAGCCAACAGGATGATGCGGCCTTGCGCCTCGTCGTGCAGTTGGCGCAAGAGTGCGGTTCCTTCCACGGCTTTCGGTTGCTGTCCGGAAGTGAGTATGCGGTCGAAACCCAGCGAGATGAGTTGTTCCAAGACCTCGTGCGGGTTTCGGCAACGGTCGAAAGCCCGATGAAAGGTCACGCTCATGCCTTTGGCAGCGGCAAGCAGTTGGCGACAAGCAGCCACATCGATGTTGCCGTCAGCCGTCAGACAGCCGAACACCACGCCGTCGGCTTGCAGCGACCGGGCCACACGGATATCTTCTTCCATGCGTTCCAGTTCAAGAGGTGAATAGAGAAAGTCTCCCCCGCGCGGACGAATGATGACGTGCAACCTCGTTGTCATCAACATGCGACGGGCCGTTTTGATTTCACCATACGATGGTGTCGTGCCGCCTTCAGGGATTCCCGCGCACAGTTCCACTCTGTCTGCGCCACCGTTTTGGGCAGCCACGCAACTCTCCACGCCGTTGGCGCAGATTTCAAATCGGAAGTCTTCTCTTTTCATCGTTTCTGTTTTGTTTGGTGCAAAGATAGTGCAAATCGAATACAATGCAAAACAAAAGCTCGTCTTTTGTGGTCATTGTTGAGATGCAGCCAAAAGAAAATCGGAGTAATCAGATAAATCCGATTCATCCGATTGCTCCGATTAGCCGACTCGACTGGCTCTTACCCATCACTGCCTTGCGGCATCCGACGCCTTACATGGGGCATCCCAACTCGTCGTTATCTTCCATGTAAGGGCTCAGGGCCTGTCCCATACGCTTGAGGGCTTCCATCAGCGTGGCACGCGGGCAGGCAATGTTCAGGCGGATATAGTCGAGACCGGCACTATGACCGTACAAAGTACCACTGTTCACCCTTACCTTTGCCTGGTGCAGAAGTTCGTCAGTAAGTTCATCGGCCGTAAATTCCAGCGCATGGATGTCCACCCACACGAGGTACGTACCTTCGAGACGCACCACCTCCAGCTTGGGCAGATACTCGGCAAAGAACTGTTTCAGCGCCATGTAATTGTCGTAGAGGTAGGCGTTGAGTTCGTCGAGCCAGGGCCCGCCGTTATTGTAAGCCTCCTGCAGAGCGATGACTCCGAACGGATTCACGTCGCAAACCTCGTTGATGTTGATGGCCCGGTCGATGCGGCGGCGCAACGTGGCGTCACTACAGATGATGTTGGCTATCTGCAATCCGGCTATGTTGAACGCTTTGCTCGGTGAGTTCAGCGTGACGCTGTTGTCGCGGCACGCCTCGCTGACGGCCGCCATCGGCGTGAACGTATGGCCCGGCATGACGAGCTCGCAATGGATTTCGTCGCTGACGATGCGCACGCCATGACGCAGGCAGATGTCGTTCATCTGTTCCAACTCTTCGCGCGTCCACACTCGTCCGGCCGGGTTGTGAGGATTGCAGAGCAGGAATACCGTCACCTTCTCGTCGGCACACTGGCGTTCAAAGTCGTCGAAGTCGATGGCATAGCTGTCGCCTTGGCGTACCAGCCTGTTCTCCGCGATTTCGCATCCGTTGTTTTTGATGCTTGAGAAGAAGCAGTTGAAGACCGGCGTCTGCACGAGAACCTTCTCGCCCGGCAGCGTCATGGCCTTGAGCGCGCACGACAGAGCAGGCACAACTCCCGACGTATAGAGAATCCACTCACGCTCTATCTGCCATTGGTGACGGCGTTTGAACCAGCCGATGATGGCCTGATAATAGCTCTCCGGCACCTTCGTGTAGCCGAAGATACCCTGTTCTACACGCTTCTGCAGGGCCTCTGTGATGCAGGGCGCTGTCTGGAAGTCCATGTCAGCCACCCATAAGGGCAGCACGTCAGGTTCATCATCCCACTTGTAAGAGTCGGTATGACGACGGTCTGTCAGTTTGTCAAAGTCGTATTTCATCTTCTTTCTTTTAGCTCTTTCTCCGGTTCATCCTCTCAGGACGCCAGCCTCTTTGTGAACGAGGCATTGTGCCTGAAGAATTGAAGGTTCGTTCGTCGCTCTCGCTTCTATCTTGCAGTCGTTGCCCTTGGCATATTCATCGATGGTGACGCGGCCAATCCGGTCGGCCACGATGTGTCCGCTGACGGGGTTCTTGATTTCCGTCACCGCGCCGCGAATGGAGGCCTCTATGCGACTGCTGTCCTCGAAGATGCGGTCGCACTGGGCATCGAAGGTACAGTCCTCTAGCGTGATGCCGTCCATATAGCAAAGCGGCTGCTCGCCACTGATGTGACATCTCACGAGTTTGACGTTGCGCGAGTGCCACGCCAGATACTCGCCGTCGAGGTCGGAGTCGTAGACGGTGACGCCGTCGCACTCCCAGAAAGAATCCTTGGTGGTGATTTTAGCATTGTGCACCTCCACGTTCTTGCAATACTGGAATACATATTTCGAGTCGCTCGTCAGTCCGTCTACATAGATATTGCGGCTGAACATGAACGGATAAGTACCGTCGTGCAGCGTGACATTCTTCAGTCGCAGGCCGTCCACGCGCCAGAAGGTCTCGTCGGCATCGTTGATGACCACATTGATAAGCGACAGATTCTTCATCTCGCGGAAGAATTTCGGTCCGTCGATGATGGTGTCTTTCATCACCATATTGTCCGAATACCAGATGGCCGAGCGCGAACCGGGTGCAAAATAGCAGTTGGTGATGATGCTTCCGTCGACGTGCCACCACGGATATTTTCCATAGAACTTCGAGTTATCGCATTCCAGATGGGTGCAGCACTTGATGCCCGACTCGCCGTCGGTTATCGTGATGTTCTCTAAACGTGTGTCGTGGGTTTGGAACAAGGGGCGTTCACCGCCATAAGTTTCGCCTTTTATCAAATTCATTTCTTTCTCCTAATGATTTCAGTCGGCAAAGATACAAAAACTATGCCAAACACATAGTACCTAAATTACGGATTGTTTCCGCTGCCGACCCTTTATTTTCAGCCATCAAAAGGGGGACCCGCGCATCCGGAGATGCCACAAGCCCCCACCCGAAGAGATAGAAATGATGTTGTCTACTTTTGTATCAGCTGGTGTCCGTTCTTGTTGATGACACCGCCTTCTTTTACCACGACATTGCCCACATGGGAGTCGGCCGTAAGGTTCCAGACGCCGCTCACCTCTACAGAGGTGGACTTTCCGGTTCCGGCCGTGTCGTAAGCACCGTTCCAGGTGACCCCTTTCTCTACTGTCACCGTCGTTGTGGCATACGCGTCGGCGGTCACGTCGCCGTTATATTCGTAGGTGTTGGTTGAAGAAAGTATCAGGTGTGCGATAGGGCTCGTGGTGTGCCAGCGCTTGTTATAGTCGGCTTTCAGCAGGATGCCGCTAGGCACGGTGAGCTCCACGTCCTTCAGTGTGAGCGTGCCCTGCGTGGAAGTGGTGATCTCGATGAGCGGTGCCACGGCGCTGGTCAGGGTCAGACAGCCACCGGTGATGTTGATGCGCCCGTTGTTGCCCTGCGCGTCGCCCGACCCGCTCTGCAATATCATGAGTCCGCGGCGTGAGTCGCCGCTCGTCATGTCGCAGTCGTTGATGTTGATTTCGTTGTCGCCCTCGATGACGCCCACCTCTCCCTGCTCGGAGAGACCGGTGATATGGTTCACCGTGATGACGCCCGTGGAATAGCAGACGGCGCAGTCCTTGCCCGCAGCCTTGTATTGTCCGCCGTTCACGGTCACCGTTCCGCCTCCGCGGTCAGTGGCGATAACCGAACTGTTGTTACCCTTCGTCGTGATGTGAAGATTTGAAGCGTTGATGGTTCCGCCATTGGTGGCATGGATGCCGCGTGAGAGATGGCCTGCACAATGGATGACGACGTCGCTGACGTTGACCGTTCCGCCGCTGGCCACAATGCCGTTGGCACCTACTGCCGTCGTCGTGATAGAGTCGCCCTGCATAGCCAGCGTGCCGCCTTTCTGAACGAGGATGGCCGCATTGGTACCGTAGAAGCTCGTGCCATCGCCGTCGTTGCTGTCGGCACCGGTCTTGTTGATGGTCACCTGATTCAGGTGGAGCGTGCCGCCGCTCACCTTGATGGCGTTCTCGTCGACACCCGTAGAACGATAGGTCGTGCCGCTGACGGTTTTCTCACCCGTCTTCAGCCAGAGGCCGTCCTTGCTCACGCTGCTCTCCTTCTGCTGTCCGTGACCGGGACCGCCACCCGGTGGCATGCCCATGGGTCGGCCGTGTCCGTTGCCGGGACCGCCCTGTCCGTCCATGGGCGGTCTGTCCGGGCGCCCCTCTCCGGGAGGCGGCATGTCGGGAGGCTCGTTGCCTTCCACCTTTGTCGTGTCGTCCTGAACCGTGGCGGCTTTTGCCTTATTCGTCGCAGAGGTCTGTGCCGCAAGAGGCAGCGCCGCCATCATGATACCTATGAAGATGAGCCTTTTCATGTTGTTTGATATTGATGTTGCAAAGTTAAGCAGAAAACAGACAACGTGAAAAAGTATTCAGCGAAACGCCCGAATCAATCAACGAAAACGCGAATCATCCGTTTTATTGGCGGTAAATAGTCTTTATCAATATTTCCGGACGGTTCCTTCTCTCTTGGCTCTCTCTTTTATGAAGATGTGCAGGGCTCTATCCGTTCGCGCGCAGCCCTTCGTGTGGCCGTCATCTTTTGATTGCTGGCAGCGCCTTCATGGTAGCAGGGCGCCCGGAAAGGTGAGGGGATTTCTACCTCTCACGCCTTCCAGCGGCAGACGTCAGCGGTAGATGTCCGCTTTCTTCAATTCTATGATGCGGCCATAGCGGGCCAGGCGGTTCTTGTCGAGCGTGCGCTTGTTGCCGACGATGATCCATGCGTGAGGCACGCCTTTCACCTTCTGTGCGTAGAAGTCGGTCACGTCGCCGATGCCGAGCGTGGGAAGAATCTGTGTGGCGGGCCGGTCGGAATCGTCAGTGTACCCCTCCAGTCGGCTGCCGGCCACGTACTGACCGATGCGGCGGAAGTTGGGATAGCTGTTGTTGATGTCGTTCAGCATCTGCTGCTTGGCCGCGGCGATGTTCGTTTCGCGTACGGGCATGTCGATGAAGAGGCTGTCGAGCGCGCTGAGCGCCAGCATGCTCTTGTCGGCCTGCGTGCCCAGACGGGTGACGTAAGCCGTGGGGCGGTCGCCATGGAGGAGCAGCGACGGTAGCATCTGGTAGCCGTAGGCATAGTAGGCGTAGGCGCGGAACTCGCGGATGTTCTGGAATAGCAGCGACGACATGCCACTGCCGAAGTAATGACCCCACAGACCCATGCGTGCACGGGCCTCCTCGGTGGGCGCGGCCGGCAACTGCTCGTAAGTGCCCAGCACGTTCTGGCGGGCGTCGGGGTAATCGTACACGTAGACCACCGGCTCGGCATATTTCATCAGGGGGCGGCTGACGTCCTCGTGATGGTGGCTGACAAGGTCGATGGGGACGTCGTGGCGCACGGCCTGCTCTACCTGCTCGTCGCTCAGCCGACCGCTGTAGACGATGCTCAGCTCCTCGCTCAGCACGTTGCGGAACGAGCGGAGGAGTTGCTCTCCGTCGATTTTCTTCAGTTCGGCGGTGGACAGATGCGTCAGATAACTGGAGCTGTCGCCGTAAGCGACGCGCTCAAACACGGCATCGGCAATGGTGGTATTGTCTTTGAAGAAGGTCTTCTCTTCCATCTTCTGCGACGTGATGAGGTCGTGGAACATCTTGCTGTTGGCCTTGGCATGCCCGATGAAATGGTGCAGCAGAGCGAGAGCGTCGCGCAGATGCTGGTCGAAACCACTCAACGTGATGACGAACTGGCGGTCGTTGGCACTGAAACTCAGGCGCGCTCCGACGTCTTGCAAGGCTTTGTTGAATTTGTGGCGGGTGAGCGAGTCGGTGCTGATGGCGTCCAGATAGTTGGCCGCGGCCTCCAGCTGCCGGTCCTGTCGGCTGCCCTTATGGTAGATGAGCTGTAACTGGAAGAGGTCGTTCACGGGATTGCGCGCGGTGTAGAGCGTCACGAGGGGCGACAGTTGGCGGGTGCTCACGTCATGGGCGAAGTCGACCAACTTGGGGGCTACCTGCAGGAACGGCTGTCGGGCCAGCTCTTGCGCGTAAGCCGACTTCTTGCCGGCATTGGTCGGATGCACGGGGGTATAGCCGGGCTGACTGACCTTGTCCTTGGGATAATGGCCGAAGGTCTTCACCAGTTTCTGATAGTCGCTGCCGAAATACTTCCGGGCCACGCGCATCACGTCGGCCTTGGTGACCGCTTTGATGCGTTCGCTGCGCCCCAGCACGTCGCTGTTCCAGTCGAGTCCGTGCGAGAAGGCGTTAATGAGCAGCGACTTGCGGGAATCCATATTCTCCAGACTTTGCAGCACGTTACGCCGGTCATCCATCTTCAGGGCGTCGAGAGTCTGCTGCGAGAAGTCGCCAATCTCCAACTTGTTGATTTGTGCCCAGCATAGTCGGTCGGCCTTTTTGCGGGTTCCGAACGGGAGGTTCGGCACATACCCGAAGCCGGCCACGGCCGTCTCCTTCAGCTCCATGCTCAGCGCCTGGGCTCCCATCACCTTGTTCTCATTGGTCAGCGAGTCCAGAAGGCCTGTCTGGCTGTTGTTGCTCAGTAGGGCCATGGCCAGATGGAAGGCGTCGTAGTCGGCGTCGTGCTCGGTGGGAGCGCGGAAGACGTAGCCGGCCGCCTTCACGATGGGAATGGGCACCTTGAGCTTCAGCACGTCATCGGCGCGCAGGGTCTTGAACTGGAAGGGTGCCTGTCGGGGTGCTTCGCCAGCCCGCAGTCGGCCGAAGGTCTGCTCCAGCAGGGGCATGATGCTGTCTGCACGGATGTCGCCGGTCAGGATGAGTCCCATGTTTCCGGCCACATAGTAGTGCTCGAAGAAGGTGCGCATCTCCGACAATCGCGGATTTTTCAGGTTCTCCGTGCTGCCGATGATGGTGCTGGCGTAAGGGGTGCCGTCGAAGAGGCGGGCTTGTGCGTGGTCGACGGCTTCGCGCCCCATGTTGTCGGCGTACATGTTCTTTTCCTCATATACGGTCTCCAACTCGCCTTGGAAAAGTCGGAAGACCGGGTTCAACAACCGTTCGCTGTTGAGCTGGCACCACTGCGAGAGATATTGGGGCGCAAACGAGTTGTGGAAAACCGTCTCGTCGAGCGAGGTGTAGGCATTCAGGCCCGTGCCTCCGTAAGTGCTGATGAGGTCTCCGAACTCGTTCGGTATGGCATAGTCGGCCGCCCGCTGGCTCAGCTGGTTGATGTCGCGCTGTATCTGTAGTCGCCGGGCTGCATCCTTGGTAGCTGCCAACTCGTCGTAACGGGCCGATATGGAGTCGAGCCAGGGCTTCTCCTTGTCATAGTCGACGGTACCGATGTGGTCGGTTCCTTTGAAAAGAATGTGCTCAAAGTAATGGGCGATGCCTGTGTTGGGACAGTCCTTGGCTCCGGCCTTGACGACCACGGCACCGAATACTTTCGGCTGGGCATGGTCTTCGTTGAGCCATACGGTCATGCCATTGCTCAACTTCCGTACGATGACGTGCGTGGGGTTGGCGTCTTGTCCGAAGATGCCGAGACTAAAAAAAATAAGTGCAGCGATAAAGACGGGGCGTATGCTGCGACGGTAGAATCTGTCATTCATATCTCATTATGATCTTTTTCTGACCCCTTAGTGCTCCTATGAACAGAGCGGGGTAAGATAAACACCACAAAGATAACAATTTCCGGCAGAACAGTCATGCACCGTCGTGCGTTTTTAAATATTTATAAATTAGATGAATAGCCATTAACAATAGAAAGAAAAGAAATGTATTGCAGCTTCACATCATGGTGTCAGGTGCTAGACGAAGCCTCATGCGAGTGCCTGATATGGTGTAGACTTACTTTACTTTCCATTCCTTGATGCCTCGTGTCTCGGATGAGAAGTTCACGCCTATCTTATATAATCGGCGCGGGTCGCTGGTAAAAGGTGTGGCATAGCCTTTGTCCTCAATTTGTCGGAGTGCCTCGTCGGCACTGCCGTCGAGTTTCAGCTCGATGACGTAGATGTAGTCCTTGGTCTTGATGAGCACGTCGATGCGACCGCGACTCGTGGTATGCTCCACTTCGGTGTAGAACCCCATTATCTTGAATACCACGTACATGGCATTCTGAAAGTACATTTCCATCTTGCCCGCAATCTGATAATTGGCATCGGCGAACATGGATTGGAGCAATTGTAGGAACTCTTCGGGATGGCCTTTCTCTACATCCGCGACAAAATTTCTGACGAAGAATATCGACGACTGATCCTGATGGGAGGGCGTGTAGTAAGGCAGCAGATAGTTGATGAATCCGTTCTCTACCTCCTTGTTGGGAAAACCGAGTTGATAAAGTTTAAAGCGCTCGTCGTATCCCTTGATGGTCAGATATCCGCTCTGGTAGATCACGGGGATGGGATTGCAGGACATGGCGTCGATGCTATTGAGGTTGTCGCTCGTTATCTCCTGGCCTTCTATGCTCTCAAGGTCGTAGTCGGTTCTCTTCAACAACTGTACCAGAAATGATGGTGTGCCGCTCTCGAACCAGTAATCGGACATATCTTTCTTGTTCAGTGCATTCAATACGCTGAACGGGTTGTATAGGCCGGCACTGTTCTGGCGGAAGTGGTATCCGTCGTACTGCTCTTTCAGTCTGCAGTAACAGTCAGCTTTGCTGATGCCATACTTTTGTCCAAGTTGTGTTATCTCTTCATCGAAGTATTGGTGCAGTTCTTCCTCGGTGATGCCGCAGATGTCGATGAAGCGTCCGTCCATCGACAGATCATCGAGGTTGTTCAGGTCGCTGAAGATGCTCACCTTGCCGAACTTGGTCACGCCTGTAAGAAAGGCGAATTTGATGTATCGGTCCTGTGTCTTGAGAACGGAGTAGAAGGCTTTGAGTGTGGCACGGTACTCATCCTGTAAAGTCTCGTTGCCGATGGCTTCCAGCAATGGCTTGTCATATTCGTCGACTAGAATGACCACGCGCTCGCCGGTCTTCTCACAGGCCCGGCGGACGATGCCTTCAAACCTCAATGGCAGGGATGTCTCTGCCGAACGGGTGCCGTAAGACTGTTCCCAATAAGAAATGGTACCCTCAAGCCTCTCTCTCAAACTTTCCGGGCTTTTGTATTCGCCTGTGTTCAAGTCGAGGTGCAGAATGGGATGTTTTGTCCATTTCGTCTCCAGTTGTTCGATGGAAAGACCTTTGAACAATTCCTTCTTTCCTCTGAAGTAAGCCTCCATGGTGGAGATGAGCAGCGACTTGCCGAAGCGGCGCGGACGACTCAGAAAGTAATACCGGCCTGTGTCGGCGAGTTGATAGACAAGTGCCGTCTTGTCTACGTAGACATAGTTGTCTTTCCGCAGACTTTCAAAGTCTTGTATTCCGATTGGATATTTCATGTTGCTGCTGCTTTTTCCGATTCATTGGCAAATATAGTTTAAATCGGAGACAATACAAAATAAAACGAGAGTTTTCTTTCTTTTATGGTGTTCCTGTTCTTCTTATTTCAATAAGGTTATGCGGACAGGTGTGGCACGGAAGCCGACTTGCAGCATCTGTTGGTTTCCTGCCCTCTGTTCCTGTTCTTTTCTCAATCGTCTTTTGCCCGTTTTATCTTGATGATGATAGTGGCCTTTG
>OBMA010001616.1_pt1 | contig 13724 bp, 11 predicted proteins | sample 1539141 | NCBI WGS metagenome assembly OBMA01 (sample SAMEA3991484, study PRJEB22521) | metagenome | biome: anthropogenic terrestrial biome; feature: sewage plant; material: raw primary sludge | place: Sweden | collected 2012-09-26 | reverse complement strand
TTTTAGGGTTTAGTGTTATTGACAGCTAATACCCTGTTTACATGCCGTGTACATTTTTTTTGGTAAAACAGTTTTTTAGCTAATTTTGTACTAAGTTTGGGGTGGCATAATAGCTCACATCAACTCATTAAACCCATGTATTAAGCCATTTTCGTTAATAGCATTGATTTAACACAAGGTTTGATTCGTTTGTCATTGCACCTATTTTGTTTATTCAATCTTATTGATTCATTACATAAATCGGTATAACAATAATATTTTAAGAGACGACTATGAAAAAAACACTATTTGCATCCGCCCTAGCCTTGGTATTTGCTTCAACAACTGCTTTTGCAGCACCGGCTGTACCACCTGGACCTGCCCATAACGCACCTAGCCAAAACGTGACTCATAAAAACGTGCATCATAAAAAAGTGACGCATAAAAACGAGTTACGCCATAAACCTGTCAAAAAAATTGTCAAAAAACCTGTTAGAAAACAGGTGAAAAAACATTATGTCAAAAAACAGGTCAAAGTAAACCGTGGTTATCATTATGCAAAAGGTCAGCCAAGATAATTTATCCTCGTCTTATCAAGACTTTAATGCATAGTAAAAGCCGAAACCTGACTGGGTTTTGGCTTTTTTATTGCTCAAGATTTATTGTTCCAGACGCGTTGGCAAGGTATACTGAGTTAAAAGGGATTTGACCGTTAAAGCAATGATTTTTCGATTATTATTTGGCTCAATTTTTGCCATTTTAGTTCTAGCCATTTTATTTCTAGCCCTGTGGGCAGTGCCCGCACAGGCGCAAGTATGTACCCCAACCTTGACGCCCGAGCAGGCTTTTTTGGCCGTGACAAATTTGACGGGTACTAATGGTAATACCACAAAACCTTCTGCAAATGTCCTTGCCAGTTCATCCAAAGTGATTAATATCAATACAGCCAGTGAAGCACAGCTTACACAGCTTGATGGTATCGGCGCCAAAAAAGCCCAGCAAATTATTTTATACCGGCAAATGATGGCACCGTTTGCCACGGCAGATGACCTAGCCAACGTCAAAGGTATAGGCAAAGCGACTGTCGATAAAAATCGCCACCGCATCACCACCCAATAGTGATAGCTCAATAAAGCATTGGCAATCATCGCAAGCCTATTCTCATGTTTTATACATTCTGTACTAGCCACCAAATCGTCTCATCCTGTAGCGCTAACGTCCTACAGATAATCAATTAGTAGACAATATTTTTTGCTCACTGGATTTTTTGTAACCGTGAATTAATATCCCTAGTTAGCCAGAAATTTGGTACACTAACCGCTAATAAATTTCTGCCGTTTTCATGGATTTTGGTTACTATACATGGCAAAAAAAACTCGCAAATCACCTAGCACGGCAACCGCTGCTGGCAATACCCAAACTGATTATGTTTTAGATAGACAGTCAGCTCGCCGGGATGCCAAAAAACTGGGCTTAAACAAAGCTGATTTACCCAACTCCATCAAAGAAGTGATTAGCACACTGACGCAAGCGGGTTTTGAAGCCTACATCGTCGGTGGTGGGGTGCGTGATGCCTTATTAGGCTTAAAGCCCAAAGACTTTGATGCTGTGACCAACGCCACCCCCAACCAAATCAAAGAAGTATTTGGCAAACGCTGCCGCATCATCGGACGCCGTTTTCAGCTGTGTCATGTGTATTCTGGTCGCGATATGATTGAAGTTGCGACCTTTCGCGCGCCGCCTAAGGACAACAATCATCTCACCGAAGACGGCATGATTATGCGTGACAATGTGTGGGGTGATATCTATCAAGATGTGGTGCGCCGCGATTTTAGTATCAATGCCCTATACTATCAGCCATTTGACGATATCGTTTATGATTTTTGTGGGGGTCTCAACGATATTGAAAACCGCACCATTCGTCTGCTCGGTGACACCCAAAAACGGGTGGAAGAAGACCCTGTACGTCTGCTACGAGCGCTGCGTTTTAAAGCAAAATTGCAGTTTGATTTTGATAACGCCTTAAACCAACAATTCAACGCACAAAACTGGGCATTATTGGCGCAAGTATCCCCTCACCGCTTGTATGATGAAACGCAAAAAATGTTCACAGGCGGCTACTTGGTGCCGATGTTACCGCTGCTATTTGATTATGGTGCGTTTTCCCAGTTGTTGTTTTATCCACCGACCACCGTGACACCGCTACTCAACCAAGTCACCATCAATACCGATAGGCGCATAGGTAGTGGTAAAAGCATTAACCCTGCGTTCTTTTATGCGACTATTTTGTGGGAAAACTATCTGTATTTATTGGATAAGTTTAAAAAAAACACACCGTTTAGCGACGCGCAAAACCAAGCCGCCAATAAAGTTTTGGACAAGCAGCGCCAGCACACAGCCATGCCCAAGTTTGCCGAGCAGTTTATTAAAGATATTTGGCTCATGCAGCCAAGACTTGCCCAACCGCGCAAAAAAAATCTGCAAAAGCTGTTTGAAAATCCGCGTTTTCGGGCTGCCTATGACTTTTTGATGATGCGTGAGCAAGTGGAAGCCAAAAACCAAGCGCTTGCCAAACAACATGGCGCAGCGATTACGTTGGATGATGAAAGCACCAACGGCATGGGGCATTGGTGGGCATGGTTTCAAACCCTAGGCGCTAAACAACAGCAACAAGCGATTGATGAGTTTGACCTTGAATCGGTACGTTTGCGCTTTGCAAATATTGTCAATCAGACCAGCTTTGAGGACGACAGTGTTGCTTACCAAACTAGCGATGCAGTGCATGATAATGAAGCAGACATGGGTAGCGATTTGAGTCATGGAAAGCGCCGCCGCGAACGACGTCATTTGCCGTTTGCAGCAAGCAACCAAATCGAGCATGAACTGCTGCAAGATACAGCGCTATCTACCAAAGCGCACAAACTAACACAGCAGCAGCAACTTGAAAAAGCCCAACTGCAGCAGTTATCACTTGCCACTCACACCAACTCAGCACCCGCTAAGTCACTTATCGTAGCGCCAATCGCAGCGCAAAAAGACGATGACCACCCTTATCAGCCGACAGTTTCTACTTCAGTATCAGCTTATGCTGAGACAAGCGCACGCCCAAATAGTTCACACCCAAATAATTCTAACCCAAGTAATTCACACTTAAGTCGCTCACGCAAACGCGACAAAGCCTATTTATCGGCAGCGAGTGTACCTGCCAAACGTGCGCGACGTACCCCCAGCTCAAACTGGTCGATTTTGGAGCAACGCCAGCAAGCGGATATCGCAACATCTGCTAGTGATTTGCGTGGCGAACCTGTCAGCCTTAGTAGTGAAAATAACAGCGTTACCGACACTCATACAGTGACTAAGACCGTCAATGATTCGCCACAAAATGAATCAGCGGTTGAAAATATCACGGCAAATGTCATGGTACAGCCAAAGCCAAAGCGTGCGCCACGGACGCGTAAAAAAGCAGTTACTGATAGCAAAGTCTCAGCAGAAGCAGTGACTAAGGACGAGGCACCGGCAAAACGCACTCGCAAACGCGCGGTCAAAATCGACGGTCATCAGCCATGATTACGTGCTATATCGGTCTAGGTGGCAATATCGCAAACGCACTTGGTACGCCAAGGCAGCATATTGCCAATGCCATTGCGGCGTTTTACGCATCGCCGCACTTTGCCAATGTTACAGCATCATCACTGTATCAATCCAAAGCCTTTGGGGTCACCGACCAGCCCGATTTTTCTAATGCAGTGGTAAAAGTTGATACCGATTTGGCACCGTTAGCCCTGTTGGATTTTTGCCAAAGTTTGGAGAGCGCTGCCAAGCGCACGCGCTTGCGCCACTGGGGTGAGCGTAGTTTGGATGTCGATGTACTGTTGTATGGCGATGACACAATCAACAATGCGCGTTTAGTAGTGCCACATGAGGGCTTATTTGCGCGTAATTTTGTGCTGATTCCGATGCTAGAGCTTGACCCGACCCTTATGGTAAATGGGCAAAAATTGGCAGATTTACCCACCAGTCAACAGTGGCAGGGCTTGGAAAAATTAACCGGCGTTTAACCCATATTAGTTAACATGGATTTTTATAAAAATTAACAAATTATTGGTGCTATGGATTTGAAATCGCAAAAAATTAAACCATTGATAAAGTAACGTTTTTTGTTTTCCCTATTTCTTGTTTTTGCCTGTTTCTTTTGCCCTTGCTTCTTTTAGCTTTACTTCTTTTACCCTTGATTCTTTTAACCTTGCTTTTTAAAGGAAACCGCATGAGCTACGTTAGCAACCTAGAATCTAACCCTAATTCAACCACTGAGTCAACATCTGCCGCAGCGACGACCAAACCTAAATTACCTGTGACTTTGTCCACCTTAAACAAACTCAAAGCCAATGGCGAGACGTTCTCGTGCTTGACATGTTATGACGCCAGTTTTGCAGCAGCCATGCAAGTTGCAGGGATTGATACGATTTTGATTGGCGACAGCCTTGGCATGGTGGTGCAAGGACAAACCTCAACCTTGCCGGTGACAATCGCAGACATGGTGTATCATACCCAAAACGTGGCTCGTGCCAACAGTCATGCACTGATTTTATGTGATTTACCTTTTATGAGCGTTGCCACGCTTGAGCGCGCACTCGATGCCAGCCAAGCGGTGATGCAAGCAGGCGCGCATGTGGTCAAAATCGAAGGCGGTGCCGAGCTTGCCAAAATTGTGTCAGTGCTTGCCAACAACGGCGTGCCGACCTGTGTGCATTTAGGTTTGACGCCGCAATCAGTGAATGTGTTTGGTGGCTACAAAGTACAAGGCAAAACCGATACCCAAGCGGAAAAACTCATGGCTGACTGTCAAGCCGTGGTAGAAGCGGGCGCCGCGATTTTACTACTCGAGTGTGTCCCTGCTGAGCTTGCCAAAAAAGTGCGTGACACTTTCCCCGTGCCAGTGATTGGCATCGGTGCGGGCGTGGAATGTGATGGTCAAGTGCTAGTCATGCACGATATGCTTGGGGTATATACCCGTAAACCTGCCAAATTTGTCAAAGACTTTTTGACCGACGAGCATAACGAAACCAAAGATATCACCGGGGCGTTTAAAGCCTATCATCAGGCGGTCAAAGACCGTACGTTCCCAACGCCAGCGCATAGTTTTTAGTAATCATAAAGGCAAAAAAATGCAAGTATTTCATACCATCAACGCATTACGTGACACCTTAAAACCTATACGCCATCAAGCGGCTGCGCCAAAGATAGCGCTGGTTCCCACGATGGGTAATTTGCACAGCGGTCACGTGACCCTCGTCAAAAAAGCCAAAGAACTTGCCGATATCGTGGTGGTCAGTGTGTTTGTTAACCCAACCCAATTTGGCGTGGGTGAAGACTTTGATACCTACCCACGTACGCTAGAGGCCGATTTGGCAAAACTTACCGAAGCGGGGGCAAATTTTGTATTTGCCCCAAGCGTGGAAGAAATGTACCCAACCTACCCTAACAACGTGCAAGTGCTGTCAGGTGATATCAGCAAAATCTTGTGTGCCAACACTCGCCCCACCCACTTTGATGGTGTCGGCTTAGTGGTGAGCAAACTGTTTAATATCGTCCAACCTGACATCGCTGTTTTTGGCAAAAAAGACTATCAACAACTTGCGATTATCCGCCAGTTGGTCGCTGAGCTCAATTTCCCGATTGAGATTGTCGGAGTAGATATCGTGCGGGCTTATGACGGGTTGGCATTATCGTCTCGCAATCAATACCTAAGCGAAGCAGAACGTCAACTTGCCCCCACCTTACAAAAAAGCTTGCAACAGCTTGCCAATGAGTTAACAACTGCCAATTTTGCCGATTTTGCCGAGATTATTGCCAGCGCAATCGATAAGTTAAATCGCGTGACGGTAGCTGATTCAGGCTTTAAAGTGGATTATTTGGCAGTTAAAAATCGCTTATTACAGCCGCCGAAGCCCACTGATAAAGACTTGGTAATTTTGACCGCCGCTTTTTTGGGCAAGAAAACACGGCTTTTAGATAACCTAGAGTTTAGTCGGGAGTTAAATCAGGAATTTAGTCCGGAATTGAATCAGCAATTGGGTCAGCAATCGGCTAGCGATTTTAATCAACAACCTATCACCGCATCTGTAAAGGATTAACTATGTCAACGCTGCAAGTTATCATTGTTTCAGGACGTTCAGGCTCGGGTAAGACATCGGTTCTCAATATTATGGAAGACTTTGGCTATTATCCAATTGATAATTTGCCACTCTCGCTAGTCCCTAGCGCCATTGATAAACTTGTACATGACAGCCAAATTTACAAAATCGCTATTGGTATCGATGTACGCTCGCCACAAGCGGACTTATCGCGGTTTGCTGAAGTCTATCATAAGCTGATAGAGACTTATAGCAAACCGGCGATTAAAATACTGTATGTGACTGCCCAAGAAAGCGTCCTGGTGGCACGGTTTGACGCCACGCGCCGTCTGCATCCGTTAATGGCGGTATCGGGTAATCTACCCAATGCCATCAAAAAAGAAATCGATATTCTAGAGCCGATTGCTATCCGCGCTGATATCAAAATTGACACAAGCCTACTTAATATCCACCAACTCAAAGAAGTCATCCGCGATCATTTGGGCGTGGATAATGCGGTAACCGTCAATATTTTATCCTTTGGGTTCAAATACGGGGCACCGATTGATGCTGATTTTATTTTTGATGTGCGCACCCTACCAAACCCCCATTGGAAGATTGAACTGCGTAACCAAACAGGGCTAGATGATGATGTCAAAGCATTTTTTGATGACTACAGCGAAGTAGATGACATGGCGAATGATATTATCGCTTTTTTTAAAAAATGGTTACCGCCTTTTTTGCACAACAATCGCCATACCGTGACCATCGCTATCGGCTGTACTGGGGGCAAACACCGCTCTGTGTATATCGCAGAAAAGTTGGGCGAATCACTGACCCAGTCGCTACCCAAAGAGATGGTGGTACGTATCAAGCACCGTGAAAAAAACCGCTGGTAGCACGTTCTGAATCAACTTTGTACTTATGATTGATAACTTTGAGATTGATAAATGATTAATTTTGCTGAAATGGATATGGCGGTTAGCCGTACCGAACTAAAAAAAGCCCATGAACGCCTACAGCGACTGGCTGAGCCGCTTGCCAATTTGTCAAAAAAACAAATGAAGGCACTGCCTGCCAGTGAGTTTTTTTTGGATGACTTGCTGCAGCTTGCCGATATCACCAGCCATGAAGCACGTAAACGCCACATCAAGCGTCTGGGCAAATTGCTGGCTGAAGAAGAACCGCATGCGATTGTCGAATTTTTATTTCGCCATACCTTTAGCCCTGAGCAACAAGCCAAAATTGAAAGTTGGCAAACCCGCCTAAATTTGCAAGATGACAATACTTTAAAACAATTTACCAAAACTTTTTTTGACAGTGAATTCAACACCATCAAGCAGCTACTGATTTGGATTGCCTACGCCGAATACACCCAAGATGATGAATTGATGAATGAGAGTGTGGCTGATTTACACACTTATATCCGCCAAGTGGCGATTTTTTCCAAAGGTAAATAGTCGGACTGATGGCCAGTTTTCTGACCCCTTATCCCTATTTAGCGAGGCCATTGGCGCCGCTTTTTTGGTGAGTTGGGGTTGGCGCGCTAGCCTATGAGTCGATTTTTTACTACCAAAACTATTTTCATCATAAATTAACGTAAAATTGCTTTTATTTTATAGAGTGAGCCGCTAAGGTATGCCATCAGCCTTAGCCATCCTGCCCGCAATGAGTCATTTTCACCAGTTACGTCAACACACCCAGTCCAATCCCAACTATCCCAACCAAATTCGCCAGTGGCGCGTGATTGTCATGGCGATTTCGGCATTTATTTTTAATACCACCGAATTTGTGCCAATTGCGCTACTCTCTGACATTGGTCATAGCTTTGCCATGCCGGTAGAAACGGTGGGGCATATGATCACCATTTATGCTTGGATTGTGGCTATTTTGTCGCTCCCTGCCATGCTTGTCACTGCCGGTATCGAACGGCGCAAGCTATTGATAGCATTATTTGTTATTTTTATCGGGGGGCATGCGGTATCGGTGATGGCGCAAAGTTTTGCCATGCTGTTGGTTGGGCGGGCATTGATTGCGCTAGCACATGCGGTGTTTTGGTCAATTACCGCAAGCCTTGTGGTGCGTGTGGCGCCCAAAGATCGTCAAACCAAGGCCTTGGGGCTATTGTCGATGGGTAGCGCGCTGGCGACGGTGCTTGGGTTGCCGTTAGGTCGGATGATTGGGCAGTGGCTCGGGTGGCGGATGACGTTTGGCACGATTGGCGCGGCTGCGCTCTTGGCAATGATTATGGTGTGGTGGATTTTGCCAAAACTGCCGAGCAAAGATGTCGGCTCAGCCGCAAGTTTACCCAGTATCTTCAACAATATCCCCTTGCTCACTGTCTATACACTCACTGTGCTATGTGTGACGGCACACTTTACGGCATACAGTTATATTGAGCCTTATATGCTGACGATTAGTCAGTTTAGTCAGCAATTTGCCACGGTGATTTTGCTGAGTTTTGGGGTAGCAGGGTTGCTAGCGAGCTGGCTATTTGGGCACTTTTATGACCGTTTTCCACGGGCGTTTTTGATTAGCTCGATGGCAACGCTGCTGTTTTCATTGTTAGCATCCGCTTGGCTGCCCCATGTGCCAACCTTATGGCTTGCCCTAGCCTTGCTGTGGGGCTTGGCAATTACGGCGATTAGCCTTGCTTTGCAGCTGCGCGTATTGCAGCTTGCGCCGAATGCCACTGATGTAGCGATGTCAATTTTTTCAGGAATTTATAACATCGGTATCGGCGGCGGCGCGTTCGTCGGTGGATGGGTGATTGCCAGCCTAGGACTGGCTATGGTGGGTTATGTAGGGGCAGGTATCGCGCTCATTGCCATGGTTTGCCTAATGGTGTATTTGGCGCGCACCCAAAAATAATCAGACCCCGCAGCTTACTTGTAATTGGGCTTAGACTTACGATTGGGCTTGCTTGCCGCCGACTTTTTCCACTGACAAGTTAACTGACATTCAGCGTTTCTACCAATGCCTGTTTGAGTTTTTCGAGGCGCTCATCCGATAGCGGCTTGTCTTCATGGTCAGTGATAAAGAACATATCTTCGGCGCGCTCACCCAATGTGGTAATCCGGGCAAAATGCACTTCAATATCATGCGCCAAAAACACCTGCCCCACACGCGCAAGCAAGGCTGGCTGGTCAAGGGTTTCTAAAATCATCATATGCTGATTGGATTGCGGGTTAAAGCTAAAAGACACTTTGGTAGGCACATGAAAATGCTTAAGCTGTCTAGGCATGCGTCGCTGCGCCACCTCAGGCAGCGTCGGACTAATAAAGGCTTGTTTTAAACGCTCAACGAGCTCAGTTTGGCGCTCGGTATCGGTGAGTAGCGTGCCATGTCGGTCAAGCAGTACGTAAGAATCTAGGGCAAAATCTCGCGAGGCGGTGATGACGCGCGCATCAAGTACGTCCAAATCCATTTGGTCAAACACGGTCATGGTCACCGCAAATAAATTGGATTGGTCATGGGTGTAGATAAACACTTGCACGGCATCGAGTGCCAACTCGCGATGTTCACGCAAAATAATCAGCGGCTCAGGTTGCTCGCTCTCTGTGCGTTGTTTTTGTACTTCATCATGCGCCATGATGGCTTTGGAATGCCAAACAATATCGCTTGGGACTTCACGCAAAAAATACTCCTCCCCTAGCCCATCCCACAGGCTTTCAATGTCAGCCAAGCCATTATCACCTGCTAGCAAATCACGGGCGCTTTGCTTGTTACTGGCAATCATGTCTTGGCGGTTCATCGGCGCATCGATATCAGCTCGCAGAATACGGCGGGTTTGGGTATATAGTTGACGCATCAAGGTTGCGCGCCAACTGTTCCAAAGCTGTGGGTTGGTCGCATTCATATCGGCAACGGTAAGCACATACAAATAATTCAAATAAGTCACATTCCCGACTTTATCGGCAAATTCTGCGACAACTTCGGGGTCAGAGATGTCTTTTTTCTGCGCGGTCATCGACATCAATAAATGCTGAGACACCAACCAGCCGACAAGCTCGGCATCGGCTTGGCTTAAACCATGTGACAAGCAAAACTTGATGGCATCTTGCTCGCCAAGTTCACTGTGGTCACCGCCCCGACCTTTGGCAATATCATGGAAAATCGCTGCCAACACCAGCATCTCTTTACGGTCAATACGGCGGTAGATACCACTGACAAGCGGATAAGTATCAACATAATTGTCATCGGTAAAGCGGTGCAACATACGTATCAACATCAAAATATGGGCATCTACCGTATAACGGTGGAATAAGTCATATTGCATCAACCCAGTAATTTGCCCAAAAGCAGGTAGATAACTACCTAGCACGCCATAACGCTTCATGACTCGTAGTCGCCAAAATAGCAGATTTTGCTCTTTAATATTGTCCATAAACATGGCTTTATTGACGGGATCATTGCGAAAATGCTCATCAATGCCGCGAGCGGCGATTTTCAAAATCCGTAGCGTGCGGGTACGAATATGGCGAATATTTTGCTGACCCATCAACAAAAACATTTCTAAAATCGCGGTCGGATGTTGGGCAAACACCCGCGTATGCGTCACTGCGATGCGATCACCCACCAGTTTGAAACGCTCATTAATCACCTTATGCATCGGGCGCTGTTCATCGGGTAAGCGCGCCTCAATCAACGTTTCATAATAATGCTGGGTGAGCATTTCAGACAATGTTGAATTTGACATGGCATAACGGTAATAATCGCGCATAAACTGCTCAACTGCGGCATTGGGATGCGAATTGTCACGGTAACCGATGCGCTCAGCAATCAGGCGCTGATAGTCAAATAAAACACGGTTTTCATTGCGTTTGGCAATTTTGTGCAGATGATGGCGAATCAACCACAAAAAATCTTCCGCTTCTTGCAGCTCATCAAATTCTTTTTCGGTAATAAATTCTTGCTGCACCAGTCCAAACAAGTTTGTCACGCGAAAATAGCGCTTACTAATCCAGCTGACAGTATGAATATCTCGCAAGCCCCCTGGCGCGTTTTTCAGGTCAGGCTCTAGGTTATATTCCGTCGAATTATGTTTAAGATAGCGCGCTTTGGCTTCTGCCATTTTGGCCTCATAAAACTTGGTTTGTGACCAGTTTTTATTGAGTAGCTGCATCGGCAACCCAGCTTGGGCAACATTGCCTGCCAAAATTCGTGCTTCTAACAAACTTGTTGCGACCGTGATATCATCGTGACAAGCCTCATCGCACTCTTCAACAGAGCGCACCACCAAAGCCGGATCAATCCCAATATCCCAGAGCTTGGCTACGAACGGCGAAATTTTTTGATTCAATGCCTCATCAATCGGGTTTGGACTTAACAGCAATAAATCCACATCCGAAAATGGGTGCAACTCCCCACGCCCATACCCCCCTGTGGCAAACAGCGTCAAATCGGTTTGATCGAGTTCATACAACTCAAATAAGGCTTCCATCATGCTATCAATTGCACAGCAGCGCCCCATGACGACTTGGCGAATCGGTGTGCCAGATGCCAGCGCCTTATCCAAGTCCGCTTCCACTGCGGCTAACCAAGCAGGTATGCCAAGATTGGCTTCGCCTTGCAAGCTAAGCGCAGGCAGTGGGGTAAAATACGGTAGTATCGGTGGGCAAGTAAACATAGCAAATCCTAATCAACGCCATTGTTATCAGAGTTAGCAGAGCAATTTTCAGTATTACAAATTTGATGCAAAAAAGCTAGCTGCCGCTTGTAGCGAAAACTTGGGCTTAGGCTTAAAAGCTCAGCGATAGGAAAATTATTGCTTGTTAATTATTGATTGTCAAAAGACGGTGACGCTGGCTCGTCATCTATCAGGGTGTTGTTATGAGTGATATAGGGGCATTTGTCTTTGCGAAAGGCATGGGTCAGCTGTTGTGCCACAAAATTGACAGTTTCTACGGGCTGTTCGCTAGCCGTTTCTCGCAATAGTTTAGAGGGTGCATGGGTTAACGTTTGGGTGAGTTTACGGGTCAGTTCGGTCAACACGGCTTCGGCTGCATGACCATCGGCAAGCTGCTGTAAGGATTGGCTTAAAATCATATCCGCATGGTGTTTGGCTTGCTCACGGTACTGCTGAATATCCTGACCCACTTGGCGTACCAAGTATTTACGCTCAATCGCCACCACGATTTGGCTCACCAATAATTCTGCTTCTACGGCCGCTTGGCGACGCTGTTCAAGGTTGCCTGCAATCACATGTTGTAAGTCATCAATTGAGTATAAGTACACGTCATCTAGCTCACTGACGGTAGGGTCAATATCGCGAGGGACGGCCAAATCAATCATTAACATGGGCTGATGACGGCGCTGTTTTAACGCCTGTTTCACCATAGTTTTATCAATCAAGGTATATAGGCTACCGCTACAGCTGGTTACAATATCCGCTTGCGGCAACACGTTGGGTAATTGATCAAGCGGGATAATCTCAATCTGCGGCACAATCGTTTCAAGCTCAGAGGCAAGCAGCGCGGCACGCTCAGGACTACGATTACAGATGATGACTTTGCCGACACCTAAACCTGCGATATTGGTCGCAACCAACCGATTCATCTCACCTGCCGCGACCACCAGCAAAGTATTGTTGCTAGGTTTTTGAAAAATTTGGGTCACCAATTTGGCGGCAGCAAAGCCTAACGACACCGCTTGTGAGCCTACCCGCGTTTCGTTACGCACTTGTTTAGCGGCGGCAAATACCTGCTGAATCACCCAGCTAAGCTTACTCGAGATAGCTTCTTTGGCACGGGATTGGCGCACCGCCTGTTTAATTTGTCCCAAAATCTGCGGCTCGCCCAAAATCATCGAGTCTAGCCCAGACGCTACCCGCACCCAATGTAGCAGTGCATGGTTATTTTGATATTGATACAGGTGGGGCGCGATTTTTTGCATGGGCGTGTTTTTAAAAGCCGCCAGCCATTCAATCACTTGTGACATCGTGCTAGTAAGGGTCTGTCCTTCGGGGGCTAGGGCATAGATTTCAGTGCGGTTGCAGGTCGATAAAATCACCGCGCCTTGGGTGATCGCTTTGAGCGAATCTAAGGCAATCGGCAAATCTTCAGCAGCAAATGCCAATTGCTCACGCATGGCAACTGGCGCTGTTTTATGATTTAACCCAATAACCAGAAGCTGCATATAACGTAATGACCTTAAAAATGACCGCGTTTATCAAAACTGATTTTTGTAAACCTAAGTTTGCTAGCTAAGTGTGCTAGCTAAGCGACATCCAGCTCATATCAGCCTATCGACATTTGTCATGCTTAATAACACAGGGGGAAAAATGGCAATATAAAGAAACCTAAAGCAACTTAATAATAACCACTTAATAAAAGTAAAGTAGAAAAGTGGATTATTATACCATTGCTAATAACAAATGAAAAACATCCTGCTTTTTTGATTCAAGAAAATTCTTTAGCCACGCTTTAAAGCATTACAATTTAACGCATTAACATGTCTAGCATTTTGGACAGTCATTCGAGCTATCATCATATTTTTTTACTTAACTCTGCCACATCTGCTCGTTTGGTTGCTATTTACTCATACGATTTAACCATAATTCTACATAGTTGAGCGCGTCGTAGCCGTATAATTTAATTTTATCATGAACATTTTGTTACATCTTACTTGTCA
>OBMA010001615.1_pt1 | contig 13731 bp, 9 predicted proteins | sample 1539141 | NCBI WGS metagenome assembly OBMA01 (sample SAMEA3991484, study PRJEB22521) | metagenome | biome: anthropogenic terrestrial biome; feature: sewage plant; material: raw primary sludge | place: Sweden | collected 2012-09-26 | reverse complement strand
CCCAACGCTGGCGAGCCTGTTCAGCATCAGAATCTGCCTGCTGTAAACGCTGCAAATCCTGTTGAGTCTGTTGCTGACGTTGTTGCCAATAAGGCAAGTTAATTTCCTCCCATTTATATTCCAAGAAGTTATTTAATTTATTTTGCCGATCATTAATTTGTTTCGCATTTAATAATGCTGCTTGCACCAAACGATCTGCCTGTATCTTTTCTTGTTCTAATTGTATTTTTTCATGCTGTAATAAAGCTAGCCTTGATTTATTAGAAAATCCTAAACACCACTCTTTTCGGGCATTAATATGATGCTGATCTTTCTTTTCAAAACGTCCATATTCTTTATGAATTAACCCTTGCTGTGTTATTGAAAAAGGGGTTTTATCCAAAGTTTGTGTATCTGCAACGCATTGTAAATCAAAACGTTGTAAATACTGTTTTAACCAGTCACGATAGACATGTTCTCGCCAAATTAATTTACCGAGAAAACCATTATTCTTAAAATGGACATGCTCTACCTGTTTTAGATTGACTACCTGCAAACGCACATGAGTTTTATTATTGCGTGCATTGACCCATTTTGTAACAAGGGAATAGCGATCTTGTGGTACAAGTAAAGTAGTTTTTAGTCCGCCTAAAGCTCGTTCAATCGCTCCTTGCCATGCTTTTTCACTATCTTTAACATCCAATAACTCACCAATAAACATTAGCTCATGTTCTTCAAATTGTAAGTCCTGTATTAACTCTTTACGCATTAATAACAAGTTGGTATCGCTAATATTACTTTCTGGGCATTTTTCTATTTCCTGTATTTCATCCTCTAATTCAGTAATTTTATTTTTAAGTATTTTCGCCTGCTGATTTACATTTGAGTATTGTTCAAAACTTGCTTGGCTGTCTTGCTCAATATCTTTCAACTGTTCAAGCACCAATTTCTGGTTATTTTTTAAACTAATCTCTTGTAGTTCAATCTTTAAATTTAAATTTTGGGCATCTTTTTGATAACTTGAAGATGCTCTAGTCACTCGTTGCAAATTTTCCTGAATATGAACCAAATCACTCTGTAACTTTTCAATTAGACCGCCACCCAACTGTAAATATTCCTCATGACGACGTTCCTGCCGTGTCTCTGCATCCTGTTCCAGTTGTTCAATCTGCTGAAATTGTTGTTTGAGTTGTAGCAATTCCTGTTCAAGCTGCTGTAACTTTTCAGTCCATAATGCGGCAAATAATTCACCAAAATAAGCAGCAATCGATTGTTTTTCCAAATGAAGCTGCGCTAAACGCTGCGTCAATTCGGCAATTTGTTCAGCACATTGTGGCAAACGCTCTAAATGCTCCACCTGTTCACGCGTATCCACCAGATGCTTATAATTGGCTTCTAAATCAGCAAATTCATTCACCGCCGTTTGTGCAGTTTCTCGTAAATTACTCGGCTCTAACACCAATTCCCGAATCAGCTTGGTTAAATCATCAATTTTCTTTAAACCCAATGCTCGGGAAAGTAATGCAGGTGCATTCTGATTGTCCATAAATAAATATTTACGGTACATATCCTGATAGCTTTTAAAATCACTTTCAAAATAATGAATACGCTGATCTGTCTTGGGATTAAAATGCTGTTTCAGTTGGCGTGTATTACCATCGGCAAAAATCTCTAATACTTCAGTCAGTAACACATTGCGACTGGCTATCATATATAAACGATTGACATCACTGAGTGAATTTTTGCCTTGTCCAAGCCAAAACAAGCCAATCAGGGTAATCTGAGAACCATCCTCTGCAATATACAAGGCTCGTAGTGCCGTGGTTACAGCTTTTTCTCGTTTACTTTTGACTTTGGTAGTGGAACCATCATGTTCAGAGCCGTAACTGCCGCGCATATAGGTCACTAAAGAACGATCTGAACGGTCACCCTGTGCGGCTGCTACGTTAAAACTGGCTTTGCTGGCAGGTTGTAACAATGCCATCAGTCCATCAATAAAGGTAGATTTACCAGCACCATTGTCACCTGTAATCAACGTCCCTTCAGGATCAATTCGGGCTGTATGTAAATTATGGAATGAGCCCCAGTTAAACACGGAAATCTCAGCCAGACGAATTTGTCCCTGAGCAAATAAAGTATCCAAAGTCATTTCTTGCATTATACCTTTCCTTTATTCTGCTCGCATTGATGCATAGCTGCTTTATCTGCCAGTTGCTCATATTCGGTCAATAAACTTTGTAGAAATTCAGCATTGACCACATAACGGATAATCGGTGTAATTTCATAACGCCCATCCTCACCTCGTATTACACTGAGAATTTTCTTTTCACTGAATTTATCTAGTGTGCCACTTAGTTTTTTACGGTCTTTACTGTCATGATTGGTAATCGGAATAAAAGGGATCAAACTTGCCTGAATTCGTTCCAGATCAATAATAATTTTTTGCTCACCTGCGGTTTCCCGCTCCTGATAATATTTCCGTAAAATGAGTAATACCAAAGTGTCATATAAGGTTAAGGTACGCTTTCGAATCAGCGTAGGGAAATCATCTGATAATGCTGTATCGTCATTTTCATCATTGATGTTTTCAGTATTAATAATATACGCCACGCCCTGTTTGGCATCTAAAACCAGTTGAATATATACTTCGGCAAGATGCTGGCGAATCACTGTTTCATAACGACATAACACATCAAACAGTTTTAGATTTTCAGCTGCCAGAATCGTTCCCTGTCGCATCAAATAGACCAAAACCCGTCTGGCTTCATGCGGCATACTAGATAGTTCATCACTTAGCTGTAAATCGCTCTCCACCTCTTGATCTGCTTCAACTTCTATCAGTTCATCTTCGACTTCGACTTCGGCGATGCGCTGCGGTTGAATATCATGATTTTCGTCTGATGTTGGGCGACGCACCCTATCAAAAAAACTGCTCTCTTGTGGTTGCATGTCTCTACACTCTTATAATGCCAATTCATCTAAATTTTCAGGGAATAATTCTGCACTTAAATAATAGGTCGGGATACGGGCTTGTAGATTCACGCCATGTTGATCCTGAAATTGAATCTGCTCATTTTGTTCTGTTAATTGCGGCGCTTTAATGGCTTTGGCAATTCGTAAGTATGCCACCAATTCCTCCAGACCTGCCTGTAATGGATGTTCTTGGGTTAAATGTGCAATACTCATAACCCCTTTTTTCAGCAATGTATGGCGTGCTTTCTCAGCAACCTCTCGTACCTGTACACTGTCCAGATAGTGCAGCATTTGATTACTCGGTTCTTTACGATTTTGTTGTTGCTGTACGCCACGTGTATCCATGTGTTCATTCGGACTTTTCAAAGCAAAATTTTCAGGTGAGCTGATCTGAACCGAACCGACTGCCAAATACACCTGCATTTCGGTTTTTAAATCACACTGCTGTTCCAGTGTTAAATTCACTGCCTGTTTTTCCAGTTGCGATAGCAAACGCTCGATCATACGATTTTCCAGTGCAGCTCCACTTTCAATATATGCCCGCAATCCCTCTTCAGTACGGCGACGCACCTGAAATACCCGACCACTTTCCCGCGCCAGTTCACGCATGAGCTGTCCTAGATATTTCTTTTGTGCTTCACTAAGTTGCTGTGCTACAGGGTGATTGAGAATACTGCGTAGTTGTTCCCGAAACTCAGTGGAACGATCCTGATCCTGTAATAATTGACAGAAACCATCAAAAGCACTGCCAGCATCGCTCTTGGCAAGTAATTGCTCTTTTTGCATCAATGCCAGTAACACTTCACCTCGTGAAGCATTGCCCTCAATCATATCAATTCTTAACTCTTTATCTAACTGACGAATTTCATCTTCGACTCGCCTAAAATCACCTGTTAAAATAGAAGCCAGTTGATAAATTTCCCGAATCCGTTCTCGTTGCTCCGTTTCATTGAGCTGCGTAACCACCCCTGCATGCAAGTCATCAATTTCTTGTTGAATCTGGGCTTTCTTTTGTTCTAATAAGTTGACACGATCATCAATACTGTCGCTAATGGCAACCACGAAATCCCGTACTGCATCCTGTACAATTCTCAAATGTGAGGCAGTAGTACTGCTATGACGCTCGTCCAGATTGCGACAAAAACGCAATACTGTTTCACTGGCATCAGTCTTGCTGAGCATGTCGTCCATTTCACGCAACCAGCCTGCCTTAATCCAGCTATTTAAATAATAGGCTGCATTATTTTCGGTTTGCCACAATCCCTGTTCGCGACTATATTTAATAAATTCATCCAGTAAGCTTCGGGCACGACCATAGGGAACTTCGGTTTCTTCGACAAATAAATCGGCAATAAATGCTAAAATGTGTGGCGCATTTTCTGCTCTTAATAATTTCCAGACTGGACTTTCATGATATAAACGGCGGTAAGTTGCCTGTATCCCCTGAATATTCATATTTTCTCATACATCATGAATATAAAAACTTATCATATCAATAATTCAGTCAACTCTATAGTTGACTGAATAAACTCAACGACTCAAGATGTCGTAGTTATAAAAAATACATTTTTAAGCATCACTTTTATCTTTAACCATTATTTTGCAAATTGTCATGTACAAATTTATGCTACCTTATTCCCATACAAAAATAGGGATTTTCTATTTCATGACCGTGCGTTTTTTTCATACGTCTGACTGGCATTTGGGGCAATTCTTTTATAATCATTCCCGCCATTATGAACATGAACAATTTCTGACATGGTTACTTGAACAAATCAAACAGAAACAACCGCATGCCTTGCTGATTGCAGGCGATATTTTTGATGTGATCAATCCAAGTTCTCAGGCACAAAAACAACTGTATCAATTCCTCGCCGATGCGCATGAACGCGCACCGCACATGCAAACCCTGATGATTGCAGGCAATCACGATTCAGGCTATCGAATTGAACAGGTTGAGCCATTATTAGCGAAATATAATGCCAAAACAGTCGGGGTGATTCGCCCGAATAAAGAAAATAATTTAGATTTAGATCGTTTAATTTTGCCAATCTACGATGAACAAAAACAGATTGTCGCGTGGTGTATTGCCCTGCCTTTCTTACGCTCTGCAGAGATAACAGGCTTTAATGAACATACCACTAATAGTCAAAATGCCATTGCCTACTTACATCAACAACTCATTGCCGAGGCCAAACGGCGCAAAACAGATGATCAGGCCCTAATTCTGATGTCACATGCCCATATGCAAGGGGGGGAAACTTCAGATTCAGAACGGCCAATTATTATTGGCAATGAAGAGGCACTTTCGACCAGCCTGTTTGATGACAGCATTGATTATGTGGCGCTGGGACATCTACATAAACCGCAGAAAGTTGGGCAAGATCATATTCGGTATAGCGGTTCCCCAATTCCCTTGTCCTTTAGTGAAATCAACTATAAGCACCAAGTGGTTGAAGTCACGATTGACTCGACCAAACCAGAAAATAAGCTGGATTTTGAAGCATTGGCCATCCCACGAAGTATTCAACTGCATAAAATTAAAGATGAACTCACAGCGGTCATGCAGCAGCTTAAAAACCTACCCAGTGGCCCTATCGAAAATATTGACCATCGAGAATATGTCGATATCGAATATCATACGGCGATTCCTCCACAGCCGAATTTGCGCCAACAATTCGAAGATGCCTTGCCAAAGGATCGCTATCGTCTGGTGAGGATTTCCAGACAATATTTATCAACTGAAACCAATACTAAAAATAAGCAGACGATTAGCCTAGAGCCACCCACACCAGAAAAATTATTCCAGCAGATCTGGGAGAAAAAGGGCTATCACGCCGATGATGAAGTCACCAAAGATTTCTTAAGTCTAGTCAATGAAGCACAAAAAAAACTTGAAGATGATCAAAGTTCTTAAGGACATGCCATGAAAATTTTATCGATTCGACTAAAAAATCTGGCATCTCTTGCAGGTGAGCATTTTATTGATTTTGAATGTGATCCTTTAGCCCATGCAGGCTTGATCGCGATTATCGGCAAAACTGGTGCAGGCAAATCCACCATTTTAGATGCCATGTGTCTGGCCCTGTTTAATAAAATTCCTCGCCTTAAAGAAAGTGACGGCAAGCTTCTGGACGTAGATGGTTCTGAACTGCTGACCAACTCTCCCCTGACCGTTTTACGTCGCGGTACAGGACACGGCTTTGCTGAACTGTGTTTTGTGGCACAAGACCAAAAACATTATCAGGCGCGTTGGGAAATTAAGCGTGCCCGTGAAAATGCCAGTGGGAAATTGCAAAGTGTGCAGCGCTCGCTCAAATGTCTGACCGATGGCGTGGTGGTTGCAGATAAAAGTAAAGCCGTCGAAAGCCATATCCAGCAAATTACCCAACTCAGTTTTGAACAATTCACTCGTGCCGTTTTACTGGCACAATCGGAAGTGACCGCATTTTTAAAGGCGCGTGATACTGAACGAGGCGAATTGCTGGAATACCTGACCAACTCAAGTATCTTTGCCAAAATTGGACAACTGGCGTTTGAAAAAACCCGTGAAATGACCAACCAGCGCAAACAACTGGAAAATGTTTTAGGTCATATTGAGATTCGCACCGATGAAGACGTTGCTGCCATACAAGCGCAATTTCAACAGACACAACAACAGGTCCAGCAGCTTGAAACCGAGCGGACTCAACTCAAGCAACAACAGCAATGGTTTGAACAACAACAAAAGCTAGAAAGTGAAATCACCATCAAACAGCGGCAGCATGAAACGCAACTCAATGCCCATACTGCCCTCGCAACAGATCGCCAGTTGCTTGAACAATTGGACATCTTTTCTGACATTCGCCCTGTTGTTTTTCAACAGCAGAAAATCCAAAAAACACTGCAACAACTTGAGCCGCAGCTTCAACAAAAACAGCAACATTTTAGTCGTTTAACCACAGAATTTGAGCAGGAAAAAGTCTGCTATATGCAAGCGGAAACGGCGCTGCAACAATTTCAAAATTTTGAGCTGCAACATCAAGATGAGTTGAGTCAGCTACGTAAATACGTTCAGGAACGTGACTATATTGCCGAAGATTATAAAAAAACCAAAAGCAGACTGACGCACATCGAAACCCAGCAACAACCTTTGCTACAACAGCAGCAACAGCTTGAGCAGAACCTCCAGAATATAGGCACACAACAGACCTGCTGCCTTGAGCAATTACAGCAAAGTGCCCACTTCTCAACTTTGGATAAGGGCCTGCATGCCCATGTGCAACAATTAGAGCAGTTTATTCAGCATTATCAAAAAGTTGAAAATACGCTGGGAAATATTCAACAGGCCCAAAGCAAACTTGAGCAAGATAAAAGCCAACTTGAGCAATTAATTTCGCAATTTGGTACAACACAGCAGATTGATCACACCCTTGAGCAGAAACAGACACAGAAAGAGCAAGTGTTGATTCAGCTAAATCAACTGGATGTGATTCAACAAAAACTACAACATCATTTTCAATTAAAAAATGAAGTCTCAGAGCTGCAACACAAATTAAACACCATACAAGTCCAGTATCAACAGCTCGAGCAAAATACTCAAAAAGCAGAAAGTGAATTTCAGGCAGCAAAAACCGAGCGGGAAAAATTACAGCGGGTCTTGCAACAGCAACGCTTACTCCATGCCGAGAATATTGAAGATTTACGTGCTGAACTGAAACAAGGTGAAGCTTGTCTGGTCTGTGGCAGTACTGAACACCCCTATCGTGAGGATGAAAGTCCTGTTTCGAAAGCCTTATATGCATTACAGCAACAGCAGGAACAACAGGCATTACAGCAAGAGCAACAATGCTTCCAGCTTTGGCAGACTACACAGCAACAATTCACCCAGCTTCAATCTGAGCAAAAACAGCGCCAAACCGCCTTGCAACAAACTCAGGAAAAATTAAATACTCAACAGCAAGAGTTACAGCAATATTTGACTCAAACGCATATTCAACTCGATTTGAATGTTTCGCAACCTGAACTTGAAGTTTACCTGCAAGGCTTAAATACCCAATCTACACAAACAAAACAACAGCTTGAGCAGGAATTACAACAGCTCAGCCATGCCAGCAAACAGCAGCTTCATTTAAACCAGTCTATCCAGAACACGGCCTATCAACTGGAAACAGTACAGCAGTTACAACAACAGATTCAGCATATTGTGGATTGCCTGGATTCACATGAGAAAACACTTTGGCTGGAACAACCATTAGTACAATCAAAACAGATTGTGCAGCGTTTAAAGCAACGCCTACAACAGCTTGATCATGCGGACGGACTAGGTAAACAGCAACAGCACAGCACACAACAACTCAATTTATTAATATCAAATCTCAATGCTTTGAGCACGCAACATACTGAGCTAAATCAGCAATTGCAGGACATTGCGAAAAAGGGTCAACAAAATAGTGAGGATGCCAATCAACTCATTCTGGCCATGGCAGGTTCAACAGAACTCAAAGCCAATGAATGGTTGCATCAACATGATCAACAACGCCAGCAACTGCAGCATCAATATCAGCAGCTAAAACAGAATTTCGAACAGGCACGACAAAGCTTTGAGCAACACAAAAATGAACTAGAGCAACTCAAAGCACAGCACCAGCACAACCAACAAACATTCACGCAATGCACAACAGAAATCGGTGCATGGTTGACGCAGCACAGAGATTTTGAAGAGCAGCAACTCAGTCAATTGCTAGCCATTTCTTCAACGCAGGAACAGCAAATCCGCTTAACGCTACAAGATGCGGATCGTGTCTTGAGTGAAGCCGCCTATGCGCTTAAAACCGCGCAACAGCTATTCAATGAACACCAGCAACAGCAACCTGAGATCCAACATGAACAACTGACCGAAATGATTCAATTAAATCAGGACAAACTGCAACAGCAGCTTGAACAACGAGATCAATATAAAGTTCAGCTTGAATTGCATCAGCAAAACCTTGCCAAGCAAAAACAGTTTGCAGATCAAATTCAACAGATACAACAGCAGGAATACCGCTGGAATAAAATTTCCAGTTTGATTGGCGATTCTAAGGGCAAAGATTTCCGTGATTTAGCCCAGCAATATAATCTGGATATTTTGCTGGAATATGCCAATCAGCAATTGGCGATGCTGTCACAGCGTTATACGCTCAAACGTCTGGACAATTCACTCAGTCTTGCCATTATTGACCATGATATGGATGGTGAAACCCGTTCGGTTGCTTCGCTTTCTGGTGGGGAATCTTTCCTCACTGCCCTTGCAATTTCACTGGCAATTGCCAATATGGCTTCAGGTTCCATGAAAATTGAATCGCTGTTTATTGATGAAGGTTTTGGCACACTGGATGCATCTTCGTTGCATATGGTGATGAATGCGCTGGATCAATTACAAAGCCAAGGCCGTAAAGTCATTTTAATTTCACATATTCAGGAAATGCATGAACGGATTCCTGTGCAGATTCAGGTGCAGCCGATGGGTTCTGGTTCAAGTCGGATTGAAGTAGTGGGTTAATATGCAGTAACCCAACGCTTCATTTAAAAACTGGCAAACCCAACTTGGCATTTTGTTTGCTTAGCTTAAGTTGTTACGATTCGTTCATTACCTTAGAATTTCACCATGTCAAATCGTGTTTGGCTATATGCCTTTTTACCAGGCGCTACCTGATTTCCATGCCATTTTTGAAGTTTATCTGGGTCAACAATGGATACTGTTTGATGCAACGAATATGGGAGCGATTGATGAGTTTGTAAGGGTTGGTACAGGTTTGGATGCTAAAGATGTGCCCTTTGCCTCTTTATTTGGAACAGCCGAACTGATCAAAATCAAACCCCAAATTACCAAGCTCTAATGATGATAGTCCCGTGCACCAAACAGCGCTGTCCCGACTCTGACCATGGTTGAACCTGCCGCAATAGCAGCGTCCAGATCACCTGACATTCCCATACTCAAGGTATCCCAATCTTGAGGCCGTGCATGTAGTGATTTTACTTGCTCAAACAAGGTTTTTGCATCGGCAAATGCGACACTATTTTCTGGCGCTGGAATCACCATTAGCCCACGTAAACGTATGTTTGGAAGTTGGCTAATCTGTTTAACGAGTTCAGCAACCTCATCAGGCTGGCAGCCATCCTTGCTGTCTTGCCCATCAATATTCACCTGAATACAGATATTTAAAGGCTTTCGACTGTCCATACGCTGACTGGATAATCGCTCAGCAATAATCAGGCGATCTACGCCATGCACCCAATCAAACTTTTCCGCCAAATGTTTGGTTTTATTGCGCTGTACATGACCAATAAAATGCCATTCAATCTCTAAATCCTGTAGTTCATCAATTTTTGTCAACGCTTCCTGCAAATAGTTTTCCCCAAAGCTACGCTGTCCAGCCTGATACATTTCCCGCAGACTTTGGCTGGGATGAGTCTTTGAAACAGCCAGCAATTGCACGGATGCAGGATCACGCTGAACACGCCCACACGCCTGTTGAATCTGATCTAATACGGATTGACGGGATTGTTGCGATTGATTCATTGACACAGTTCTCACTTGTAAAATCTTTTTTTACATTGATAGGACTCAGGGTGTTGGTAAGCCTGAATGAAAGCCGTATATTATTCTACAAAATAATGAGACATTTTGGTTTGTTTCGGGGAAATTATGGATATTACAGAACTACTCGCCTTTTCAGTCAAAAACGGTGCTTCGGATTTACACCTTTCATCAGGTATGCCTCCTATGATTCGTGTGGATGGTGAAGTTCGCCGAATCAACTTGCCAGCACTTGAGCATAAAGATGTACACCGTCTGGTGTATGACATCATGAACGATAAACAACGTCGTGACTATGAAGAAAAGCTGGAAACAGACTTTTCATTTGAAGTTCCCAACATTGCCCGTTTCCGTGTGAACGCGTTTAACCAGAACCGCGGTGCGGGTGCGGTATTCCGTACCATTCCATCAAAGGTTTTAAGTATGGAAGATCTGGGGCTGGGTTCAATCTTCAAGGAAATCTGTGATTATCCACGCGGGATTGTACTGGTGACAGGACCGACAGGTTCTGGTAAGTCAACCACACTTGCGGCGATGATCGACTATATCAACGAAAACCGCTATGACCACATTTTAACGGTCGAAGACCCAATCGAATTTGTACACCAGTCTAAAAAATGCCTGATCAACCAGCGTGAAGTGCACCGTGATACACATGGCTTCAATGAAGCACTGCGTTCAGCACTGCGTGAAGACCCTGACATTATCCTGGTTGGTGAAATGCGTGACCTGGAAACCATTCGTCTGGCATTGACTGCTGCGGAAACGGGTCACTTGGTGTTTGGTACACTACATACCACCTCTGCGGCAAAAACCATTGACCGTGTGATTGACGTATTCCCTGCTGAAGAAAAAGACATGGTACGTGCCATGCTGTCAGAATCACTGCAAGCGGTGATTTCCCAAACACTCTTGAAAAAGAATGGTGGCGGTCGTGTTGCAGCGCACGAGATCATGATTGGTATTCCAGCGATTCGTAACCTTGTCCGTGAGAACAAGGTTGCCCAAATGTACTCTGCGATTCAAACAGGTGCAAACTACGGTATGACCACACTGGATCAGAGTCTGAAAACACTTGTATCCAAAGGTGTGATTAGTACTCAAACTGCTCGTACCGCAGCCAAACAGCCAGAATCATTCCTATAAAAATAAATGAATTAGAGAAATAATATGGATTTTAATGATTTACTTAATCTGATGATTCAACAAAATGCATCGGACTTGTTTGTCACCGCAGATGTTGAACCGTCAATGAAAATTAACGGACAAATTGTGCCTGTTGCCAAAACCAAGCTATCGGGTGAAGTCGTTGGTCAGTTACTTCATTCAATTATGTCAGATAAGCAGCGTAAAGAATTCGCTGAAACAAGAGAGTGTAATTTTGCAATCGTCAATCGTGAGAAAACAGCTCGTTTCCGTGTAAGCGCCTTTCAACAGCGTGATATGCCTGGAATGGTTTTACGTCGTATTGAAACTGTTATTCCAACCATGGATGAACTCAAGCTCCCGAGTGTGCTGAAAGAACTCGCCATGACCAAACGTGGTATTATTATCTTTGTAGGCGCAACAGGTACAGGTAAATCAACCTCATTAGCTTCGATGATTGGTTACCGTAACCAAAATTCAAAGGGTCATATTATTACCATTGAGGACCCAATTGAATTTGTACATCAACATGCGGGTTGTATTGTCACTCAACGTGAAGTGGGTATTGATACTGACTCATTTGAAATCGCATTGAAGAATACCTTACGTCAGGCACCTGATGTGATCCTGATTGGTGAGATCCGTTCCCGTGAAACCATGGACTATGCCATTGCCTTTGCGGAAACAGGCCACTTGGTATTAGCCACCCTACATGCCAACAACGCCAACCAGGCGCTGGACCGTATCATTCACTTCTTTGAAGCAGATCGCCATAGCCAGCTTTATATGGACTTATCATTGAACTTAAGAGCAATGGTCGCGCAACAGCTTATTCCTACCCCTGATGGCAATTCACGCCGTGCTGCGATTGAAATTTTAATTAATACACCTTTATTGGCTGATTACATCCGCAAAGGTGAAGTACATGAAATTAAAGATCTGATGAAGCGTTCTCGTGAATTAGGGATGCAGACCTTTGACCAAGCCTTATTTGACCTTTATAAGGCAGGTGAAATCACCTACAAAGATGCACTTAAACATGCAGACTCGCCAAACGATTTACGTCTCACCATCAAACTTTCAGAAGAAGGTGCAGATCAACTACTCAGTGCCAGCAAAAATATTACCTTTGATGGTCAATAAGCGATTTTTTAATCCATTAAAAAAGAGAAAGTTGCTCACAACTTTCTCTTTTTTATTGGTTTAATTTTGGTCAATTGAACAAACTTTACGAGCTTGAATACTTATTTCTTACGAAAAGCTTCCTGACATTCAGCATCACTACAATAACCATACAAATTCAGCGAATGGCCAGTTAAGGCAAAACCATGCTGATCTGCAACTGAATGTTGCTCCTTTTCAATCACATCATTTGTAAATTCAACAACTTTGTTGCAATTCAGGCATACCAGGTGGTCATGGTGATCTTCCTGCATAATTTCAAAAACAGAGTGGTTGTTTTCAAAATGATGACGCTGAATGATTCCAGCAGCCTCAAATTGTGTTAACACACGGTAAACTGTTGCCAAGCCAACATCTTCACCTTGCTCTAGCAGTGTTTTATAAATATCTTCCGCACTTAAATGGTGTTGCTTTGAATTTTCTAATAATTCCAAAATCTTAATACGAGGAAGGGTGACTTTAAGTCCAGCTTTACGTAAGTCTTGGTTGGAAATAGGCATGAAAAAAGGTCTCTCAACAAATCTTAAGTTGGAATAGGCAAGTAGGGTCTGCTGACATTTCACCTTGCGAGCTTTCAGCTCTCATTGCGACAGAGGGCATTTTTTAGACGATACAAGGCATAACTTACGAAATTTAGCAATTCTAAATAAGTAAGATATAACGCAGTAGCGGCAAAAAATGCCCCTGTCCCACAGGGTTATGGTTAAAACTTCCCCAAACTTCGTTATGAAACTTGACAAGGGAGTCGCCATTGCCTGCGTTTCATGCCTCGTTTATGTCGTTTTAACCGATAACGCAAGGCATGGCTGAAATGGCAGCAGACCCTAGTATTTAAATGCAGTATGATCTATCCTTGAATCAAATGCATCATCATTTATCAGGATAGTGTA
>OBMA010001614.1_pt1 | contig 13733 bp, 11 predicted proteins | sample 1539141 | NCBI WGS metagenome assembly OBMA01 (sample SAMEA3991484, study PRJEB22521) | metagenome | biome: anthropogenic terrestrial biome; feature: sewage plant; material: raw primary sludge | place: Sweden | collected 2012-09-26 | reverse complement strand
CGTTCACTATGCCTTTAAAGCCTGCCTTTTGTTTTTTTTATGAACGCTCAGCCTGTGGCTGAATAGAGAATATCGAAAGAATATCTAAGAATATAAAAGGCAACAAGTCAAAGGCAATAGATAAAAGGCAATAGATAAAAGCCACCCGTGCTCCATCTATCGTGTCTTTCTGCATTTCTATATTCTTTCAATATTCTTCAATGCCTCGAAGAGGCGCGTTCACCATGCCTTTAAAGCCTGCCTTTTGTTTTTTTATGAACGCTCAGCCTGTAGCTGAATAGAGAATATCGAAAGAATATCCTTTGGCTGAATTAATTTAGTGCACACTTAATTCCGCCAACGGGTGCTATAAGCAGTTGACTGTGAATAGGAGAGAACCTGAACTTCTAAAGATCAGCGGCTCGTCAATTATTAAAAAATGTTTACAAAGTAACTTTTCTTTAAGGATAATTTGCGCGTCTGGCAATTAATGCGTATATTTGAGCACACAAATAGACCGCTGGCTGTCAGTGGTGTCTCTCTTGTAAGAGAGTATCAACCGCAATAAGGAGATGAACTGATTCCTGCGGCTCCTGTACCTTGATAGTTCAGACCGTTAGACAAGATGGTTGCGGTCGTTTGGATGAAGGAAAGTAAAATATAAATGGCACACACTTGAATTTAATTGATTCTATTTATGGGGCTGGTTGCTATCCTGAAATAGAAACCACCCGTTTAGATAACGTTGTGTCACCCGTATCCGTCAGACACCGGAGAGGCCCAAAAGGCATCGCATCCGGTCGTCTTTACGGGAATCGAATGGATTTTAATGGTACTTTCGATGCTGCGGATGACCTGCTTTTAATTTTTTCACATGGGGCTACTGTCGTGAGACAGAAGTCCCCCTTTAAGCAGAACAGCTCATGGCACCCGTGCTCCTGAAAGAGTGCCAGGCGTCTAGGCGTCAAGATATAAAATATAAATGTAAAATAGAATTGTATATTCACACATAAAACCCTAAATGATGAAAAAACAAAAGAAAACATACCTGGCTCCTGCCATCGTGGTGGCGAAGGCGGATTTCCAGCCCCTGCTGGCCGGCTCACCTATTACTAGTGCGAAGAGTTGGGTGAAGGCCGATTACATGGGCGACGAAAGTGAATGGACGACATCCACGAGCAGCAGTAGCACTACTGCCTCGGGATGGAGCCAGTCTACGTACGGCGAGTCCGACGTCTGGAATTGAAAGGTGTATGGACCTTTAAGAAGTAAGTAAGGAAGTAAAAAGAACAAAAAAACGAAGAAGAAATGAAAAACAAATTATTTATCTATGTCGGTCTGGCTGCCTCCCTGCTATGCTCCTGCGCGCAGTCTGACGTTGACAACGGACAGGGACAGCAGGGTAGCAAAGTACTTCATATCACAGCCACGGCTCCAGGTGGTGACACCCGCGTGAGTGTCGGTGAGGACGTCATCAACGGCAACGGCCTCATCACCAAGTGGACTTCCAGCGACCAGCTGACTGTGTGGAACTCCTATAGCGGCACGGAACTCACGGGTCTTCCGTTCTCCAAAACCACCGCGACCGAAGAGCAGACTGCCCTCTTCGACCATTCGGGCAGCACGAACTTCACGCCCGGTTCCACCATCTACGCGTTCAATAGCCTCCCCAGTGGCACTTATGATCATAACTACAACAGCGGCACTTTCGTAATCTCCCTGTCGGGTTACGGCAGTCAGAACGGCACGTTGGCCAACATGGCCCAATATGACGCCCTCTGCGGCACCACCACTGCCAAAAACGATGGCACGAGCAGCAGCCTCTTGATGAACCACCTCACCGCGGCGATGTGCTTCAATTTTATCAATGCCGACTTCACGACGGGCACTAACCTGACGAAGTTTGCCGTGAACTGCGCTACCACCGGCAACAGCATTCTCCCTGTCAGCTGCAACGCCACACTCGGCGCTGACGGCAATATTACCTTTGGAACCCTTAACGGCACCACCCAGTGGCTGGTTGACGGTAGCAGCATCCCCGCTGCCAACGGCGCCCTCAAGGTGTACCTGATGACCTTTCCGTTCAAGAACATCAGCGGTTCGCTGGAGTTCATCGCCAAAACGTCTACCGCCGGGATCGATAAGTACTACTGGCGTAAGGTTACCATGCAAAACCTCAACCTGAGTGCCGGCTTCGTCCAAAACCGTCCCGCCAACCTGATTCCTATCGACCTGCCGCATGTTGATGTATTAAAGAACAATTATTACGAATGGGATGCCTATCTGCCTCAGGGTACGGGCTCTGCAACTTTCGGTTCGACTGGCTACGTTAAAAACACCAACCCGACGACCTCCAGTTTCGACAAAGTTGCTACTCATGGCGGCTGTGGGTCTTGTCCCACCGCCAGACAAATTTACGCTTACCTGCTGGCAGGTGCTTATATTGACCTTGGCGATGCCATTCTGATGGATGATGGCAGTTACAGTTATCCACCTTCTTACCACCTATCAACATCAGGGACTATCTTCAACAATTACGACCCGTTCACTCATGCCCTTGTCAGCGGCAGCAGTAAAGGCATTGGTCTGTGGCTGCCCAAGAACGCTTACATCAAGAGCACTTTGTCCTCAACACTCGGTTGGGGGGCTACCAATGGCGTGGCGGATTACACAGGTACTCCGGAAATAAACAAAGATAAGAAAGCCGGCAAAGTCACCACTCCCGCTCTCGCTGCTTCCATCCGTAACAGCGGCAATTATTTCTACCTGCCTTCCACTGGTGCATGTGGTGTTACCGGCGATCCTGGCGTTGGAAATGGCATCGGTAACTATTGGTCCAGTTCCCCAATTATAAGCGATGCCGCGTATTCACTACGTTTTGAAACAGACTTAGTGTCCATTGCCTCTGGTTGGGCCCGTAACAACGGGTTCTACATTTGGACTATACAGTAGCTCATTGTGAGAAAAAGGCTGCAACACATTCGATGAATGGATTTTCATTCGAGTGCGGACAGCATCCGTAAGGCTGTTATTCTATGCATAAAGATGTGAGCCCGCTTTTTAAAAGTGGACTCATGAATGTAAAACAGAAAGACCTATTATATAAAACCCTTGAATAATGGAAAAACAAAAGAAAATGTACCTGTCTCCGGCTCTAGTGGTGGCGAAGGCGGATTCCCAGCCCCTGCTGGCGGGCTCACCTTATGTCAGCGCGAAGAGCTGGGTGAAGGCCGATTACGTGGGCGATGCCAGTGAATGGACGACATCAACTAGCAGCAGTAGCACCACTGCTTCGGGGTGGAGCCAGTCCACGTATGGTGATTCTGACGTCTGGTAGTAAGAAAGAGACAGAAAGTAAAAGAACAAACAAAAAACAAAGAAGAAATGAAAAACAAATTATTTATCTATGTCGGTCTGGCTGCCTCCTTGCTATGCTCCTGCGCGCAGTCTGACGTTGACAACGGACAGCAGCAGGGCAGTACAGTGCTTCGTATCACGGCTACGGCCAAGGGCGGCACCGCCACCCGCGTGAGTGTTGGCGAGGATGCCACGAACGGTCTCATCACCAAGTGGACTCCTGGCGAAGCGCTGACCGTGTACAACCTCTATGGTGGCTCGTCGCTCACGAGTAAGTCGTTTGCCAATAACCTCACGGCCGACGCGCAGACTGCTGACTTCGACAATTCGGGAGGCAGCCATAACTTCACGCCCAGTTCCACCATCTACGCGTTCAACAACCTCGCCAGCAGCGGCAACGGTACTTACAAGCAGACCAACAATAGTGGCACCTTCGCGATCTCCCTGTCGGGTTACGGCAACCAGGATGGCACGCTGACCAACATGGCCCAATATGACGCCCTTTTCGGCACCACCGCCGTGACCGCCAATGGCGCGAGCAACAGCCTCATGATGAACCACCTCACCACGGCGATGTGCTTCAATTTCATCAATGCCGACTTCACGACGGGTACCACCTTGACGAAGCTTGTCGTGAACTGTGGTTCCACCTCTACCAGCATCCTCCCCGCCAATTGCACCGCCACGCTCAACGCCGACGGTACCCTTACCGGCATCACCCCTTTCGGTGCCACCAACTGGACGGTTTCTGGCAGCAGCATTCCCGCCGCCAACGGCGCCATCAAGGTGTACCTGATGACTTTCCCGTTCAAGACCATCAGTGGTCCGCTGGAGTTCATTGCCCAAACGTCCGCCAATAAGTACTACTCCCGTGCCGTCACTATGAACAATCTTTCCCTGGAAGCCGGTACTGTCTACCCGCGTGCCGCCAACATGACCTATATCAACCTGCCAAGTTATGGCAGCGTCGTAAAGAGCAAATTTTACATGTGGGATGCCGCTTATCCTTACGGCGGCGGAACGGGTGGACAAGTGTTCCCGGCCGGTTACGGTTACAACCCCTCTCCAGCTGCAGCTTCTACTGGTGATCCAAAAGTTAATTACGCCGTGCAGTCTTGCAAGAATTGTCCTACCGCCAGACAAATTTACGCCTATCTGCTGGCAGGTGCCTATATTGACCCCGGCGATCCCATTAAGATGGATGACGGCAGTTACAGCTATCCGCCTTCTTACACAGGCTTGGTCAACGGCACAACGACAGGTGCTACCACCACTTACAACGTTTACGACCCGTTTACCCATGCCCTTGCCAGCGGCAGCAGTAAAAGTAATGGTGTGTGGCTGCCCAAGAACCTTTACATCAAGAGCACTTTGTGGACAAAAGTCACTGGTCTCACTTCCGGCCAGGGCGTGGAGAATTACACGGGTGGTATAGGAACATTAGGAACCGACATGAAAGCCGGCACCGTCACCACTGCAGCTCTCGCCACTTCCATCCGTAACAGTGGCAATTACTTCTACTTACCTGCTGCTGGCTACTATTATACTGCCCCTACAGTAACACCTAATGGTGCCATCCAGGGTGCAGGTACGATCGGTAACTGGTGGTCCAGTTCCTTTAACGCCAACAATAGTTGCTATTTCCTGAATCTTGATAATAACAAGATATCTCTGGGAAGCCACTATCGTGACCACATAGACCTCATTTGGGCAATACAGTAGTTCGTTGTGAGAATAAAGATTGCAGCGCATTCGATGAAGGAACAATCATTCGAGTGTAGACAGCATCCGTAAAACGGTTATCTTATATATAAAGGTGTGGGTTCGCTTTAAAAAAGCGGGCCCACTTTTTTAGGGTATTAAGTATTAAAAAACGTTTACAAAACGGTTTTTCTTTAAGAATAATTTGCGCGTCTCGCGATTATTACCTATATTTGAGCGCATAAACAGACGGTTGGCTGTTAGCGGTGTACTTTTTTAACGTATAAAGAGAGTTAGCCATAATAAAGAGATGAACTGATTTCTGCGACTGCACCTTGGCAGCCAGGCCGTTCAGAGCGTTAGACCGTACAGCTACGGTCGTTTGGATGAAGGAAAGTAAAATATAAATGGCACACACTTGAATAAATTGATTATTCTTATTAGATGGTTGCTGTCGTGAGACAGGAATAGCCCGTTTAGATAACGTTGTGTCACCCGTATCCGTCAGACGCCGGAAAGGCCGACAAGGCATCGCATCCGGTCGTTTTACGGGAATCGAATGGATTTTAGTGATACTTTCGATGCTGCGGTTGACCTACTTTAAACTTTTTAATTTTTTTAATTTTTTCATGGGGTTACTGTCGTGAGATAGGAATCCCTCTTTTAAGCACAACAGCTCATAGCACCCGTGCTCCTGAAAGAGTACAGGACGTCAAGATATAAAATATAGATGTAAAATAGAATTGTATATTCACGCATAAAACCCTAAATGATGAAAAAACAGAAGAAAGCATATCTGTTTCCTGCCATCGTGGTGGCGAAAGCAGATTCCCAGCCCCTACTGGCGGGTTCACCTATTACTACAGCGAAGAGTTGGGTGAAGGCTGATTATGTGGGCGATGTCAGTGTCTGGGAGACATCAACGAGCAGCAGTAGTACCACAGCCTCAGGGTGGAGCCAGTCCACGTACGGCGATTCCGATACGTGGAATTGAAAGGTATATGAACCTTCAAGAAGTAAGTAAGAAAGTAAAAAGGACGAAAAACGAAGAAGAAATGAAAAACAAGTTATTTATCTATGTCGGTCTGGCTGCCTCCCTGCTATGCTCCTGCGCACAGTCTGACGTTGACAACGGACAGGGACAGTCGCAGGGCAACACAGTGCTTCACCTCACGACTACGGCACCCGGCGCGGGCAGCGATACCCGCGTGAGCGTCAGCGAGGATTTCACCAACGGTCTCATCACTAAGTGGACCAGCAGCGATCAGCTGAACGTGTACAACCTCTACAATAGCTCGTCGCTCACGAATAAGTCGTTCACCAACAGTCTCTCGGCCGACGCGCAGACCACTGATTTTACCAATTCGGGCAGCAATAATATCTTTACGCCCGGTTCCATCATCTACGCGTTCAACAACCTCGTCAGCGGTAGTAACGGCTCTTACGCTCAGACCAACAGCGGCAGTACTTTCACGCTCACCCTATCGGGTTACGACAAACAGAATGGCACGCTGGCCAACATGGCCCAATATGACGCCCTCTGCGGTACCACCACTGCCAAAATGGATGGCGTGAACGGCAACCTCATGATGAACCACCTCACCGCGGCGATGTGCTTCAATTTCATCAATGCCGACTTCGCAACGGGTACCACCCTGACGAAGTTTGCCGTGAACTGCGAGTCTACTGCTAAAAGTATCCTCCCCGTCAGTTGCACTGCCACGCTCGGTGCCGATGGCAATATTACTTTCGGCACCCCTGTCGGCACCACCAACTGGACAGCTGTACCTAGTACCTCCATCCCCGCTGCCAACGGTGCCATCAAGGTGTACCTGATGACTTTCCCGTTTAAGAACATCAGCGGCTCGCTGGAGTTCATCGCCAAAACGTCCGCCAATAAGTACTACTGGCGTAAGGTTAACAACATGAATGGTCTCAACCTAAGTGCTGGCTTCGTCCAAAACCGTCCCGTCAATATGACCCTTATCAACCTGCCGCATTATGGTGATATTTTGCAGAGTGCTTATTTCGAGTGGGATGCCAATGTGTATTACAAAAAGCCAGGTGCTTCTACTGCTTTCAGTTCGACTGGCTACGGTAACAACACCACCACGACCATCGGTACCGGAAAAATTGCCACTATTAGCTGTAAGGATTGTCCCACCGCCAAAGAGATCTACGCTTACCTGCTTGCAGGTGCCTACCTTGACCCCGGCGATCCTATTCTGATGGATGACGGCAGTTACAGCTATCCGCCTTCTTACACAGGCTTGGTCAACGGCACAACGACAGGTGCTACCACCACTTACAACGATTACGACCCGTTTACTCACGCCCTTGCCAGCGGCAGCAGTAAAGGTAATGGTCTATGGCTGCCCAAGAATGCTTACATCAAGAGCACTTTGTCCTCAACACTCGGTTGGGGTTCTACCAATGGCGTGGCAGATTACACAGGTGGTATAGGAACAGTAGGTGCTAACATGCTTCCCTCTGGCAACATCGTCACCACTGCCGCTCTCGCCACTTCCATCCGTAACAGTGGCAATTACTTCTACCTGCCTGCCTCTGGCAATGGATCTCCGGACAACATAGGTATTTTCGGCAACTGGTGGTCCAGTTCTACGTATTCCGCCGCTGGTGCGTATGACCTGCATTTTGAAGGTAGCAGCGTATCTCTGAGCAATTGGGCCCGTACCAACCCATTCACCACTTGGAGTAAGCAGTAACCCGTTGCGAGAAAAGGCCGCAGTGCATTCGATGAAGAAAATTTCATTCGGGTGCGGGCAGCATCCGCAGAGAGACGTTAAATAAGAAAGTTATACTCATTCAGAGACGCTGGTGAATAGATAACAGGAACAATTAAAAACAATTCTTAAGATGAAAAAGATCATGAAAGAAACAAAGAATGTCCGGGAAGCATATATCGCCCCCGGCATAGAACGAGTACCTGTTGACACGGAAACGAGCCTGCTGGCTGCAGTGTCTGGCGATACGGAAAAGGTGGGAGAGGATGACACCACTGACACCACTGGAGAAAATATCTTCCCTTAATAAAGAGTTACCTCAACAGAAATGAAAGCAGAACAATTAAAAAGAGGAAAAACAATGAAGAAAACAATTATCTATGCCACCATTGCGAGCGCACTGGTATTGGCAGGCTGTACTTCGACAGAAGACATGGCCGACAATCATGCTCCGAACACCACGCTGACAGCCGACGTGGAGCAGTCGGATGATGCCACCCGTACGTATCTGGGGAACTACGACGCGACGAACAAAAGCTACGACGTACTCTGGGAGGGCAATGACCATATCGGAATCTATGACGAAGGTCAAACAAAGTTTCAGAACTTCACCTTGTTCAAGGGGGCTGATGCCACCCGTGCGGGATTCAGCGGTTATCTGAGCGTTAAGCCTGCTACCTACAAGGCTTTCTATCCCTATTCCATCGTTTCTTCAAGTCCAAACGCGGCAACCGTCACGTTGCCGACCGAACAGACCTATCGTAACGAAGGTGCAGACCACACGGCCAGCCAGCATGTCATCGCTCAGAATATGTGGCCCGCTTACAGCGAGAGCACTGCTGAGCCGCTGCCGTTCAAAAACCTCTGCGGCGCCATTCTCTTCAAAGTGAAGGCTGCCGACGCAGGCGAGGGTGGTACCATCATCAGTGCCAAGCTGACCGTGTCGGGTACCGACATGGGACTGAACGGAAAGTTTACGGTGAGCAATTATCCTGACCCCAAGCTTGCAGCTGCCGGAAATAACACCAATGTCTCCACGCTGACTGTTCCTGCTGACATAGTGCCAAAACCTACACTCTCTAGTTTAGATTTTACAAGCCTGTATTTCGTCGTTCCTCCTCAGACCTACCTAAGCACGACTGGGACACGGACCCTGGAGCTTCAAGTGACTGTGAAACATGAGGATGAAACCACGACCACGTATGGCCGTCTCTTTAACAACAATAAATACGAACTCACAGTAGCCCGTTCAAAGATTAAGCCGATAGAACTGCTGTTGTATAAGAAATGCGGGTTCGTATATGACGAGACCTACCTGTTCTGGGGTAATGATGATATTAATAATGACGGTATCATTGATGTTCACGGAACAAATTATGCTTTCCCGCTCAACACGATAAAGTTGGCCTACGGCACCGTCTATTTCCGTCTGCCTGTCGGTATGACATGGGCCGGGGATGCCAGCTATGAGGTGAGCGGCAACCCGCAATTGATCAGGGTAACAGGTCCGAAGAAGCTGGACTTCAAGGTGTATATAAGACCAGACATCAGCCGCGGAAAATGCGATGTAGCGGCTTTCTACGCAGAGGGCGTGACAGCCACGGCCGACGCGGACATTGTGACGGAGCTGATTACCACCAAGGCGAGCCTGCCTGGAGACGTGACCATGCCGGTAACATGGAACAACCGCCTGAGCAGTGTAGCCAAGACATATACAGGAGCCACGCGCCTGCTTGATTTTACGGGCGTCGTAGCTCCCTACTTCACCGTGAACAAGGATGAGATGGGCACGGGGTATGACAATGCCAGCGCATCCGAAGACTGGAAACCCACAGTGATCGGAGGGGGTACGGCAGACAAGAGCAGCATTGCGGTACCAGACAATAATTGGGAAAATCTGGAATACAAATATCTCACAGACGTGCTGAGGACAAACGAGGCGTTCATTTACACAGTGAACGGAACAACGACACAGAAGATACTGCTTCAGCAGAATGAACTTGCCGTGATGGTAGGGGGAATAGGCTTCAGTGGTGGTAAAAACGCCGGAGTAGGATCCACGGGAAACTACGTTAGCACGTATAATACGACAACTAAGGTAGATAATGTATCGGAAATGTTAGGATTCCCTTATGGATATGTCCAGTCGGCCAAGGAGCCCACGACAACAACGGATACATGGGATGCCAGCAACACCGGCTCGAAGATCTGGTACAGTGTGGATACAGACGTTGCAAGCCCCACATTCGGAACCGTGACCGTAAAACAAGGTGGATATAATCCTTATCTGAAGGTGATCAACAGTGGTGTCACCCAGTCTGGAGACCCGTGTTCATTTGTAAAGCAACCGCGTATTTACACCTGGCGCTTAATGTCGGCAGATGAAATGAAAAATCATGTAGAGTACTTTCATTATACAGCTGACAGGCAAATAACGTTCTTAAAGAATGGCATAACAGTCGCGGTATGGAATGCGCCTTATTGTTGGAATTGGGAAGGGGAAAAGATCCAATTGGTTCCATATTCAGCAATCTGGTTTGCCGGAACATTGCCTCTGGCCAATGATGAGACGTGGTATCATATGTATGTAAACAACGGTCCTCCATATAATACTCCGAGGGGAGATGGAGACAATGGATTTGGTGTTTATCATGAGCCGTTATATCCTGTCGATTATAGTGGTTCTGAATTTTATCATCCCTATCAGCATTCACGTCCTATTTGTGTTCGCAATTAGAATCAGATGAGGTGGTTGTCCATAATGGACAACGCGTGATAAGGAAATAATTAAAAATCCCGCAGGTGCTTGGTTGCGCCTGCGGGAACAAACAGAATCAACCTCTCTTGACCTCCCTGAAAGGGGAAGAAAAAGGAAAGAGGGCAAAAAGAGAAACAGAAATACAATACAACAATAAGGTGATAGGATATTTTAAAAATAGCATACTGGCTTTGGCATTGCTGTCCGCGTTAGACGGCTTTGCGCAGGTACAGAGTCCACAAGGAAGCCAGCAGGCGAAGTATACGCCACATGTGGAGATTCCCTCGTTCATCATCGAGCGACCGGCACAAATAGAATATGTAGCCGACCACTATTGGGATGACTTCCATTTTAATGACACCACGCTGATACATAACGCAGACTATACCGAACAGGGATATGTGGCCTTTCTGGCTTTCCTGGTATACATGCCGATGCCGGCCGCCCAGCAGGCGATGACTGCCATGATGGACAAGGCGGCAGCCAATAAGACCACCTTCAACTATTTTGCGAAGACGTCGGAGCTGTATCTCTACGAGCCGGAGTCGCCCTATAAGAACGATGAACTGTATGTTCCCGTGCTCCAGAGTGTCGTTTCCTCGCCATTGCTCGATGAGGTGGAGAAGACGCGCCCCCGCTATCTGCTGAACCTGGAGCTGAAGAACCGTCCCGGCGCGCAGGCCATCGACTTCACCTATACGTTGAAGAATGGAAGTCAGCATCGCATGCGTGACCTCAAAGCCGATTACACCATCCTGTTCTTCAACTATCCTGACTGCCCGGGCTGCAAGATGGTAAAAGAGGACATCGTCAACGTCCCGTTTATCAGCAAGCAAGGCAACCGGCTGGCCGTGTTGGCGGTGTATCCCAACGACGATGGTCATCTGGAGATGTGGAAGTCGGCGCCCTATCCCGACTTCATGATCAACAGTTATGACAAGACCACGACCGTACTGAACAAGCAACTCTATGACCTGAAGGCCAGTCCCACCATCTATCTGCTGGACAAGGATAAAAAGGTGATATTGAAGAATACGACATTGGAGCAGATAGAACAGTATTTCGACAGCCTCGCCTCACCCGGCTCTTAATGGCCTTTATTATCCTCACGGCGTTCCTGCCATCGACGGACGGCGAAAGTAGGATGAGGCAGATGCAGAAATGCGGTACCGTCTTCGGTCCGTATAGGTTGTGTTTTAACAATATGAAATAAAAAGCTTGCGTTTTATTTCATATTGTCTTCGATTTATGCTATCTTTGCAGCAAGAAAGGGCAACGGATATGGAGAAAGGAGATTTATCTGGGAAAGATCTGAAGATGTTCCTGCGTTTTCAGCAGGATGAGAGCGATGCTGCCGGGATATACCGCCGGCTGAGTGAGAAAGCAAAGTCGGAAAGCAATCGCTCGGTGCTCTCCGAGATGGCCGGCGAGGAAGCCGGGCATGCCGCTTTCATAGCCGACTATACCGGCCGACAACTCATGGCCAACGGGAGGAAGGTGTTCCTCATCTGTCTGCTGGCACAAGTGTTCGGACTGATGTTCGTACTCAAACTTCTGGAACGTGACGAGCGCGTGACGTCGTCGGCTTATGCCGCTGATGAGACGCTGGCAGCCTTTTCAGAAACCGAAGCCAAACATGAACAGCAGCTGCTGGATATGATAGACGAAAGACAGCTGCACTATATGGGTTCCATTGTCCTGGGACTGAACGACGCGCTCGTGGAGTTCACCGGTGCCCTGGCGGGCTACACGCTGGCCTTGGGGTCGTGTACGATGGTGGCGCTCACGGGCAGCATCACGGGTATAGCGGCAGCGCTGAGCATGGGGTCGAGTGAATATCTGTCGACCAAGAGCGACGGCGGCGGTGCCCGTCATGCCCTCCGGGCAGCGGTCTACACCTGTGCGGCATATCTCGTGACGGTGTTCCTGCTCATTTGCCCTTACATGCTGATAGCCCGTCCTGTGGTGGCTTCGGCGGTGATGCTGGCGCTGGCCATCATGGTGATAGCTGCCTTCAACTTCTACTACTCAGTGGTGAGGAATGAGAAGTTCACCCACCGCTTCGGCGAGATGGCCCTCATCAGCCTGTCGGTAGCCGCGCTCAGCTTCGTCATCGGCTTCCTGTTGAAGGTGTTTACCGGCATCGGGTCGTAGCGTAACCGGAGATCGCAGATTCAACTATTCATTATATCGTATTTCATCATCAGTATTCAGTATGAGCTTAAACATAGAAAAAGGAAACAAGAAGAGAGTGGTCATTGTCGGTGGCGGCTTCGGAGGATTGAAGATTGCTACCTGCTTACGCCATTCGGGTATACAGATTATCTTAATCGATAAGAATAATTACCATCAGTTCCCGCCGCTGATTTACCAGGTGGCATCGGCCGGAATGGAACCGAGTTCCATCTCTTTCCCGTTCAGGAAGATTTTCCAGAACCGGCGCGATGTCTATTTCCGTATGGCAGAGGTCAGAGCCGTGTTCCCGGATAAGAAGATCATCCAGACGTCTATAGGAAAGGTGGAATACGACTATCTGGTGCTCGCGGCCGGCGCGACGACCAATTTCTATGGTAACAAGCACATCGAGGAAGAGGCGATGCCGATGAAGAACGTTGCCGAGGCCATGGGACTTCAGAACGCCATACTCTCTAATATAGAGCGATCCATCACCTGTGCCAACAGCGTGGAGCGTCAGGATCTCCTGAATGTGGTCATCGTGGGTGGTGGCGCTACAGGCGTGGAGGTGGCCGGCGTGCTGTCGGAGATGAAGCATACCATCATCCCGCACGATTATCCCGACTTGGACCGCAGCCTGATGAATATCTATCTCATTGAGGCCGGCAACCGCCTGCTCTCTGCCATGTCGCCGGAATCATCGGCAAAGGCCGAAGAGTTTCTGCGTAAGATGGGGGTCAACATCCTGCTGAATAAGCGGGTGACCGACTATAAGGACCATAAGGTAGTGCTGGCCGACGGCACCGAGATTGCCACGCGCACCTTCATCTGGGTGAGCGGCATCGCCGGCGTGTCCATCGTGGGCATCGACAAGTCGTTCCTCGGCAGAGGCGGCCGCATCAAGGTCGACGAGTATAACCGCGTGCCGGGCATGGAGGACGTCTTCGCCATTGGCGACCAGTGCATCATGGCGGGCGACAAGGCCTATCCCAACGGGCATCCCCAGTTGGCCCAGGTAT
>OBMA010001613.1_pt1 | contig 13733 bp, 14 predicted proteins | sample 1539141 | NCBI WGS metagenome assembly OBMA01 (sample SAMEA3991484, study PRJEB22521) | metagenome | biome: anthropogenic terrestrial biome; feature: sewage plant; material: raw primary sludge | place: Sweden | collected 2012-09-26 | reverse complement strand
AAATCCAAATTAAATTTCTTTTATTTTTTACACTATCAATCAAAAAATCAAGATTTGTTTCAAATGTTTGTGCATCTATTGGTAAATCTTTTGATTCGATTGTTATTCCATTATATGGGTCAAGGATTGTGTTAAAACACCCTATTTTTTCTAAACTTGTATTACTCATAATTATTCCCTTTAATAATAGCTATTATAACTAACTATCAATGTCTAAATAATTACATAAATCAAGAATGAAGATAAATTTTTGAAAGAGCCACTATTCCACCTATGATAAACTGTACAGCAATCGCTCCAACAATTAATCCCATAAGTTTTGTAACAATATTTTGTCCAGTAAATCCTAAATATCTTTTAATATGAATAGCATTTTTTAGTATAAGATAAAAAATTAATGCATTTAAACAAAATGCAATAGAAATTGAAAATAAATCAAAAAATGTTTGAGCTTGATGTTTAAAAATAATAATTGTAGTAAATAATCCTGTACCAAATGCTATGGGAATACCCAATGGTATAACTGAAATATCTTCGTTATTTTTCTCTTCTTTATCATCTTTTTTTGAATCATGAGAACTATTTACCATGGAAATTGCCATTAAAATAAGGACTATTCCACCCATAACTTTTAATGAATTTTCATCTATTCCAAAAATTTTGAGTATAAAATCACCTGAAATCAATACAATAAAAAATGCAATTATAATTGTAATAGTAGATTTATAAGCTAACTGTGATATTTGCATTTTTGTGATATTTTTATTAAATAAAGATAATGCAATAGCCCCCACACCGATGGGGTCTAATATTGCAAAAAAAGTAATAAATTGTTGTAAAAATATAGATAGGTTATCCAAAATTAACTCACTCCACCTTTTGCAGCTAGTTTCTTTTCTAACACATGTCCAATATAACTTAAAATTGAAGTAATTGCTAAATAAACTAATGCAATAACAATCCAAGTTTCAAAAGCTGAAAATGTATTTGCAACTATCTCTTTTCCTACTTTTGTCAAATCTGTAATTGAAATTACAGATACTAAAGAAGAATCTTTTATAAGTGCAATCATCTCTCCCACAAGTGTAGGTAAAGCTCTTTTAAAAGCTTGAGGTAAAATAATATATCTCATAGCTTGGAAATTTGTCATCCCCAAAGATTTTGAAGCTTCAAGCTGTCCTTTATCAATTGATTGTATAGCACCTCTTAATATTTCTGCCATATAGGCACCAAAAAAAATACCTAAAGATAAAACACCTGCGATGAAACTGTCTAATTCAAATATATTCGCAACTATAAAATAGAATAAAAATATCTGAACAAGAAGAGGTGTTCCTCTAATTACTGTTACATAAACAGTAGCAATATCTTTTAGAAATTGAAAAGATGATAACCTCATCAATGCGATGATTATTCCTATTATAAAAGTAAGAATTGCAGCTAAAAATGAAATCTTAACTGTGATCCAAAGACCTTTTAAGATAGGTCCAACATTTTTTTCAGATTTAGTTGCAATATAATCACCTTTATAGACATCTTCGCCTATTTCATATGAAAATTTATAACTATTATCTAAATCTAATTTCTCTTTTTCACCATTATTATCTATGAAATAAGTATTATCTTCAAAAACTAATTTACCATCTACTGGAGCTTCTATAGTTTTTATTTCATTATAAATAAAGTAATCAGGGATTGAATTCCATTTCCAAACATAATTCATATTTGAAGCAGCTATATACAAAGAGTATGCAACTGCCATGTAAAAACATAGTGCAATAAAATGCCCTACATTTTTATTTTGATATAGTGATTGTTGCTTTTTAGCCATAAGTTATTGAACTCTTTGTAACCAGCTAGTATCAACTAGCCATTTATTATATAATTCATCTGAAAATCCAACAACTTTATCTTCTTTTGATTGTCTTATGAAATTATTTAACCAGTTTAAAAAATCTGGATCACCTTTTCTAATTGCGAATCCTAATGGCTCATAAGTTAATGAAGTATCTAAATGAACTAATTTATCTTTTCCTTTATCACTCATAAATACAACATTATAAGGTTGGTCATAAACCATTGCATCAGCTTTTCCATTTAAAACTTCAGATGTTGCATCTGATTCTGTTTCAAAAGTTACTATTTTTGCTTTTTTAAAAAATTTTCTTGTTGCAATTTCACCAGTAACCCCAAGTTTCGTAACTATTGTATATTCTGGTTTATCTAAATCTTTAGCTGATTTGATAGTAGAAGCTAAACTATTTCTCAGTAATACAGTTTGTCCAACTACTATATATGGATCAGAAAAATTAACTTCTAAATTTCTTTGTTGCGTAATTGTCATTCCTGACATAATAATGTCATATTTATCTGTAATAAGACCTGCAATTATACCGTCCCACGCAGTTGGAACTAAAGTTAATTTAACACCCATTTGTTTTGCCATTTCTCTAGCCATATCAACATCATAACCAATAATATTACCTTTTTTATCTTTCATTTCAAAAGGCATATAACCAGGTTCCATACCAACCCTTAATTCACCTTTTTCTTTTATTTTGTTTAATGTTGAATTTTTCCATAAATTCAAATCTGCCGCAAACATATTTAATGTTGCAAATGACAGTACTAACATTAGTAATTTTTTCATTGTTTTTCCTTGTTTAAAATTCTTGTTTAAAATTAATGTGATAAAATTTCATTTAGAAATTTTTTTGCCCTATCACTTTTTGGATTATTGAAAAACTCCTCAGGAGTACTCTGTTCAATAATAACACCATGATCCATAAATACAATTCTATCTCCAACTTCTTTTGCAAATCCCATTTCATGAGTTACACAAACAATTGTAAAGTTTTCTTTTGCTAAATCTTTCATAACAGATAGAACATCTCCAATTGTTTCAGGATCAAGCGCAGATGTTGGTTCATCAAAAAGCATTATTTTAGGTTTCATTGCCAAACTTCTTGCAATAGCAACTCTTTGTTTTTGACCACCTGATAAATCAGCAGGATAAGAATTCCATTTATGCTCTAATTTTACTTTTTTAAGTAAACCCATAGCAATTTTTTTTGCTTCACTTTTTTTGACATCTTTTACTAAAGTTGGTGCGAGTGTAATATTCTCTAAAATAGTTAAATGAGGGAAAAGATTAAAATGCTGAAATACCATTCCTACTTCACTTCTTATTTCTTGAAGATTTTTTTTACTACCATAAATATCGATATTATCTACTATAATATCTCCACTATCAATCTCTTCTAAACCATTAATACATCTAATAAGTGTAGACTTACCTGAACCACTAGGTCCACAAATTACGACAATTTCACCTTTTTTTACACTAAAATCAATACCTTTTAGCACATGAAAATCATCATAGAACTTATCAATTTTCTTCATAGAAATAATGTTTTCTGTCATTCAACCTCTTTTTAATTTGCTACAAAAGAATGATACTTAACTTATCATCAAAATAAAATATCACTCAAGTATATTTTGTAAACAGATTATACTATATAAAAATATGATATACTTATAACTTTTTAATTTTAAGGGAAATTTATGAGAAATAAATTATATGAATTTAGAGCTGATTTATTATTACTTACTGTTGCAATTGCATGGGGTGTAACATTTTTAATGGTGCAAGATGCAATTAGTACAACACCTGTTTATGCATTTTTATTTTTTAGATTTGCCCTTGCTTCTATTTTAATGTTTATCATTTCATACAGATTTTTAAATGAACTAAATAAAAAAACCATTCTTTATGGTGTGATTTTAGGTATTTTCCTTTTTAGTGCATTTGCAACACAAACTTTTGGTTTAATGTATACAAAAAGCTCTATTGTTGCTTTTATTACAGGATTAAATGTAATATGTGTACCTTTTTTAACTTATCTATTTTTCAAAGATAAAATTAAATTAAATGTTCTAATTGCCTCATTTATCGCTGTAATTGGATTATATTTATTAACCATGTCAGGAACATTAGTATTCGAAAAAGGTGAGTTTTTAACTCTTATTTGTGCTATTTTATTTGCCCTTCAAATTATCTTTACAGGAAAATTTTCAAATCAAGTAAATGTATTTCTATTAGTACTTTTTCAACTAATTACAGTTTCTATATTAGCTTTAATATTTTCTTTATCTCTTGATTCTGTAACTTTTAATATTCCTTATAATTATGCTTTTTTTAAAGCAGTTATTATTACAGCAATCTTTGCAACTGTTTATGCTTTTTTAATTCAAACATATATGCAACAATTTACAACTGCAACAAAAACAGCAATAATATTTACAATGGAGCCAGTAAGTGCAGCTATATTTGCATATTTTACGGCAAATGAGGTTTTAACAATTGTTCAATTTATTGGTGCAGTTTTAATTATTTTAGCAACTTTAATTGCAGAATTAAAATTTAATAAAAACCCTAAACATACTTAATTGGCAAATAATAATCCAGCACAAACTCTTCATCATCACTTAAAAAATGATTCTTATGATAGATTGTATAAGATGGATTTGTTGTTGTTTCATAACCACTATCAATCAACCAATAGTGATAAACCCATTGAATTAATTTTATAACATCTCCATATTTTCCACTTAATGAAAATTTCGCATAAATTCCCTTAGGAATAATTAAACTAGGAAGCGTAACATCATCTAATTCATCATTTTCAAGACTAACAATAGCAATATATTGACACTCTTCAAGTGGCGTGATAATTGGATTATCATGATGCAGAGCAATTTGTTTATACTCTTTTATATCATTTGTATAAATCCAAGTTTGAAGTTTTTGCCATGTTTTTTTGATACTTCTATCATAACCTTGATGTCTTATGTAATAACCCTTTATTTCTGGCATTTTTACAATACTTGGAGTTATATCAAACCCTGCACTATTCTCATTTTGATTAGTGATTTTTTCAACTATTTTATTTGAATATTCTTTATATCCACCATTTTTCCAATCTTTTGGAGTCATTTCAAATCTTTGTTTAAATGCCCTAAGAAATGAAGTTTGAGAACTATAACCTGTCATTTGTGATATATCTGTAATTGTAGAATATTTATTTGTTATTAACAAATTTGAAGCCTTTTGAAGCCTGATTGATTTTATACTTTCATAAATATTTTTTCCAAATTCATCTTTGAATATTCGGTGAAGATGAAACTTACTCACATTTAATTCCAAACTTAACTCATCAATATTTATATTTGTATCAATATATTTGTAAACATAATTCATCACATCATTTGCGATTTTTGCTCTTTTTTCATAAGTATTCTTTTTCATATCCTATTATAGCATTTTTAGTAGATAAAATTAGCAAAAATAGATAATAATGAAAGCATTTTTAGTAAAGTAATAAACTTATTATTTTTGTATTCTTTCAAAAATTAATTAAAGGCAAAATTATGAAAAGGTCATTTATTCGAGAGATTCTTGAATCAATAGATGAAAATACAATCTCATTTGCAGGTGGTCTTCCAAATGAAAAACTATTTCCAAGTGAAGATTTAAAAAATGCAACATTAAAAATATTTGATAACCCAAAGGTATTTCAATATGGAATAAGCAATGGTATCAATGAATTAAGAGACAAAATTGCAAGCAGATACACTAAAGAAGGCTTTGTTACATCAAAAGAGAATATTCTAATCACAACAGGAAGCCAACAAGCTATGTATATTCTTGCAAAATATTTTGAAAACAAAGATATTACAATCGAAGAGCCATCATATTTGGGTGCTATGAATATTTTTAGATTAAATCATCTTACTATGAAAGGTGTAAAACTAGAATCTGATGGAGTTAATATTGAAGAGTTTAAAAAAAGTTTTCAAAATACAAAATTAGCATATTTAATTCCAGATTTTCAAAATCCAAGTGCCACAACATATAGCAATACAAAAAGAGATGAAATAGCAAAAATTGTAGAGCTTGAAGATGGAGTTTTAATAGAAGATAGTCCATATAGTGAACTTTTTTTTGATAAAAAAAATATTAGTATTAGTTCAAAAATACCTAAAAACTCTTTTCATTTAGGAAGCTTTTCAAAAACATTGGTTCCAAGTCTAAGAATTGGTTGGATAAGAGCAGATGAAGAGAGAATCAAATCATTGATGATTATAAAAGAGAGTATTGATTTACACTCATGCGGAATTTCACAATATATCTTAAATGAGTATTTAGAAGATGAAGAGAAATACGAAAAACATCTTCAAAAAATAAGAGATGATTATAAACAAAAAGCAGAGTTCTTTTGTGAACAACTTAATATTCATTTACCACAGTTTAAATATGAAAAACCAAAAGGTGGAATGTTTTTATATGGTAGTTTTGAAGGAATTGACTCTTTTGCATTAGTTCAAAAATGTATAGAACAAAAAGTTGTTTATGTTCCAGGAAATCAATTTTATATAGATAAAATTCCAAATGGAGAAATTAGATTTAATTACACCCACTCTACTTTTGAACAAATTGAAAAAGGAATTAAACTAATAAAAAGTTGTTTATAAAACTATAGACTAGAAAAAATCTTTCTAGTCTATGATTTGAACTTTTTATTATTTACATCTTCTAATATTTTTTTAGCAATAGTTGAAGTTTCAAGTGCAATTGTTTGCGTTTCATTAGCTACAACTGCATTTTGTTGTGTTTGTTTGTCTAATTCATTAACAACATCATTAATTTGCTCAATACTTGTTCTTTGTTCTTTAGATGATTGTGAAATATCTTCAATAATTTTTGTTGTTTTTGAAATATTATCGTTTAATTGTTTATATCCACTTATCATATCATCGGCGATTTTTTTACCATTATTAGCTTTATTTGTTGCATTTTCTACAAGTGTTTTAATCTCTTTAGCTGCTTCTGCACTTCTTGAAGCTAAGTTTCTCACTTCTGCTGCTACTACGGCAAACCCACGCCCTGCTTCTCCAGCAGTTGCTGCTTCAACAGCTGCATTTAATGAAAGAATATTTGTTTGAAAAGCAATCTGATCAATAATAGTGATGGCTTCTGCAATTGCATTTGTTTGCTCATTTATTTCATTCATTGAAATTACGGTTGAATTTGCAAGGTGTTCACCTTGTAAAATTGAAGTTGATAATTGATTTGAATAAGAAGCCATTGTTGAAATTTTTTCACTATTATTTGCAACCGTTGATGTTATTTCTTCAATTGCTGCTGCTGTTTCTTCTAAAGCTGCTGCTGTGTTATTTGATGACTTATTTAATATATCAACATTACTTGATAACCTTTGAGAATTCATTTCCAAAGTGATTCCCGTTGATTTATTTATATTTAGCATATCATTAATTGTTAAGCATAAATTATTTAAACCTCTTGCAATATCACCTTTTGGATTTTGAATTGTTTGTGTAAAGTTTGATTTTGAGTATAAATCTAAAGTTGTAATTATTTCATTAATATTATCATGAACATTATTACTAATTTGGCTAATCATTTCATTTAATATCTCTTTTAATTCATTTAAAGATTTATTATTTGTTTCTTGCTCTACAAATTTATCTAATCTTCCTTCTTTTACCCTATTTACTACTGCTTTTACATTTTCAATTAATTTTTTATCATTCTCAAAATTTATAGAAACTAATTCAATTTCTTTATCAAGAATATTTGCCATTTTTCCAAATTCATCTTGAGAATTTAAATTAAGTTTTTTAACATTATGAGTTTCACCTTTTAAATAATTAAAGAAATCATTAAATCCATTTTCTAAAACTTTTAAAGGCTTAAGCATTTTTGTTAATGAAAAATATAATATAGATATAAATATTATCAAAAGTAATAAATATATAATAATATCAATAATCACGTTATCATTAAGTTTTTTGAATACTGCATCATTATCTAACTCAATTACTAAATACCAATCAGTTAAAGGAACTTTACTAAAACTAACAATTTTTTTAGTTCCATCAACATCTAGAATATTAAAAGCGAAATCATTGTTTTTTTCTATTGATTTAAAAGCACTACTTTGTTTATTTAGTAATTCTTTATTTTTATGGATTAGAATTTTGTTATCTTTGTCTAATAAATAGGCAAATCCAGATTCATGTATTTTAAGATTTAAAATAGTATCAACAACTGTATCTAAAAATATATCTGAACCTACAACTCCAAGAATTTTCCCATTTACTACAAGAGGAGTTACAACAGAAATGATTAATTTTCCAGTTACAGCATCAGTGTAAGGTTCTGACACTGTTGATTTATTTAATTCAATTGCTTTCATATACCAAGGTCGTTTTCTAGCATCATAATTTTTACTTTTTAAATCATAAATTTCACCAGTAGAAAGTATTAATACTCCATCCTTTTCATAACCTAAATATAAATCTGCAAAAGAACCTGCATCTCTACCTAATGCTAATTTAGATAAAAATTCACTATTTTGATTATAAATATCGGTTTTTGCTAATTCTTTAGCAACCGATTCAACAACGACTATCTTTGATTTTAAATAACTATCAATAAAAGCAGATGTTTCAGTTACAAGTTCCAAATTCTTTTCTTCTACTAACTTGTATTCTGATGTATATGCATTACTAGTATTTAAAAATCCTAATATTGAAAAAGATAAAACAAATCCAATTAAAACTATTAATAACACTTTATTTCTAATATTGTATTTTTCCACAAAAATTCCTTTTTTTCTATAGCTGAATTAATTATATATGAGAATAATACCAATATGGTATCATTTCTTGTATATTATATTTTCAATCAATAAATTTAAATTATTTAAAGTACGAATAAAATTATTAGAAAATATTTATGTAATAAAAAAGGCTTATTTAGCCCTTTTTATATTAGAATTTATAAGATGCATAAAGTCTTGTTCTATAACTTTCATCAGCTAGATTATCATAAGTTGCCAATACAAATTTAGTAGAGAAGTTTTCATTGAACGTGTAAGTTGTAATAAAATCTGTTTCTGATGCAGTTGGATTAGTTCCAGTTTTCCAAGCTCCATAATTTAAATCAAATGATAAATCAGTAGTAATTTTATATCCAGCAGATAATTTATAAGCATTCGTATCAGCATCATAAATTCCACCATAAATCCATGTTCCTGTATATAAATAATCAGCTCCATTTCCTATACCATTAATAATATTTGCATCTTTATCAACTATACTATATGCAACACCTAATGATAATTTATCAAAATTTCCTAAAAGATTAACTCCATATGCGCTACCTTTAGAATTTACTGCATTTCCATTATCAGTTTGATATGTTTGTGTTTCTATTGTAAAAGGGCTTAAATTATAAGAACCTGCTGCATAAAATGCTTTTGTATCATCAGCTGTATTTGTGTCACTATTTATTAATGCATATTGTGCATCAACAGTAAGGTCTTCAATTGATTTATTATTTACATATACCGTATATGCTCCATCTTGAATTTGTTCAAAATCAGAAACTTCTTTAACCTCTGTTCCACCTGATGCAATATTTGTTCTATATTGTTCTTTATCAACATATGCAGCAACAATTGTTGTATTTGAAATATCAGTATTTGAAATAACTAAACCTTCAAATGATTCTTTAAATATTCTAGAACCAGAACCTTCAACTAATGGAGTAGAAATATATTGTCTACCAATTTTTCCTGTAGTATTAGATATAGAATACTGTAAATAAGCTTGTGATAAAACAGCACCTGAAACATTTTGATCTTTATTGTACGCTGTTGGTGCATTATCTAAATCGCTCGCAGTTACTGTTGAAGCTTGAAGGGTAACTCCTGATTTAAATCCATAATAATCACCTGTAACATACGATAAATTACCACCATTTGTCCAAATACTAACTTTCTCATTAGAAACTTCTTTTTGGAAATATTGAGATTTAATTTCTCCACTTACTTTTCCTTCTTCAAATGCACTAGCCAATGATTGAGCACTAAATGCATTTGTATATCCCAATGCTAAAGTTGCCATTAAACCTAATTTAATTACTTTTTTCACTTTCTATCCTTTATTATTTGTAGTTAAAATATTTTTTATTTCTAAATAATTAAAAATAAATAGTATACTTAAACTATTTTTTTATAAACATAAATCATAATCATATAAATAAAAAGTGCGTAAAAAGTAGCCTTAAAGCAAATTAACAAAAAAATAGCTAAAATTAATTATAAATATTTGTGACAGAGATATGAATTAAAAGTTAAGATTTAGAGTGAATTACAAAAAAGTTGAAGAATTAAAATTAATCCTTCAAAAAAATAGATAAAACAATTAAAAAACTTTTACTTTTTTAACTTTTTGTAATACCAAAAAGCTAAAATAGATAATAAAAGTAATATAACAACAATAATATATCTTAAATATTCTTTTATCAATCCCTCATTATCACCTAAGTAATAACCTAAAATTGCAAGAATAGCTACCCAAATTCCAGCACCCAAACTTGTATATAAACTAAATATAAAAAGATTCATTCTAGCAAGTCCTGCAGGTAATGAAATATATTGTCTAACAACAGGAATTAATCTTCCTGAAAAAGTAGAAATATGACCATGATTTTTGAAGAAAACTTCCATTCTAACAATAGTTTCTTCACTTATGAAAAAATATTTACCATATTTAATTAAAAATCTTCTTCCAAATTTAACAGCTATATAGTAATTAAATAAAGCACCAGCTAATGAACCTAATATTCCAAAAAGAATCACTAAGTACATATTCATTTCACCTTTATAGGCTAAATATCCAGCAGGAATCATAACAACTTCAGAAGGAAATGGAAAAAATGAACTTTCCAAAAACATCATAATAAAAATACCTGCGTAGCCTAAACTACTAACTGTTTCTACAATAAAATTAATTATACTTGTAAGCAAGTTTTTCCTTTATATTAATTTCTTCCATTTAGCAATTGAATTATTAATTAGTTCAAAAATTTTTTCATTTGTTGGTTCAACCTCATCAAAATAATCAGAAACAATTTTTAGAACATAAAAATCTTTTATATTTTCTTTACATATTTGAGAGAAAAATAAAGCTTGTTTATCAACAAGTAAAGTTTCTAAATTTTCATCGGTTTCAAGGGGTTGTTCAATAGTAGTAATATTAGCAAAATTTAATCCACCAATAAATCTATTTGTACAAAAAAGAGTTCCAAGGGCAATTGAGCCATCACTACAAGATGCAATACTTAAATCAAATGCTTTTGAAATTGAATAGTTTTTAAAAATATAATCCAACGACTTAACTATTAAATCTTTACTTACTCCAGAAATAATAAGTAAAATGTCATCGTTGGAATATATTTTGTTTTCGATAGAGTTTTCTAATTCTTTCAAATTAAAAAAATCAATAATCGGATTTGCTTCGATTATTGAGGTTGTGTGAATTAAGATTTTAGACATAAAATCAAACAAAAAGGACTAAGCCTTATTGTTTACTATCTTTTTAATTCTTTAATTCTTGCAGCTTTACCTTTTAATCCTCTTAAGAAATGAAGTTTAGCTCTTCTTACTCTTCCTTTTCTTATTACATCAATTGATTTTAAAGAATCAGAATATAATGGGAAAATTCTTTCAACACCAATTGAGTTTGCACCAATTTTTCTAACTGTAAAAGTTGAATCTACACCATTACCACTTCTAGCAATAACAATTCCTTCAAAAAGCTGAATTCTAACTTTTTCACCCTCTTTAATTTCAACACCAAGTTTTACAGTATCTCCTGCTCTAAATTGAGGAATTTGTTTTTCTGCAATTTGCGCAGCTTCAAAGCTTGCAATATATCTATTTTTCATTGTATTTCCCTTTGGCGAAAGTGCCCGCATTTGCAACTTGCGGGGTATCACACTTTTATTTAAATTTTTTGTTTGTAACTAAACCTGGTCTAAAGTATTTCGTTTTGCAAATAGCCAGATTTTTTTTTAGGTCGGCAATTCTAATATGATTTCCCTTTAAAAATTCTTTAACAACACTTAAATTTTGGAAATTTTCAGGTTTTGTAAAAGAAGGTGCTTCTAAAAGGTTATTTTCATAACTCTCAACATCCAAAGAATCAGCATTCCCAAGCACATTCTCAACATTTCTTGAAATTGCATCAGCCATCACAAGAGATGGTAATTCTCCACCCGTTAATATAAATTCTCCAATAGAAAATACTTCATTTGCATATTTTTCTATAACTCTTTCATCAATTCCCTCATATCTACCACTTACAAATACTATATTTTTTTTCTTTGCTAGTCGCTTCGCATCATTTTGTCTAAATGGTTTTGCAGCAGCTAATGGGAAAATAATATAGGCTTCTTCATTTTTACTTTTTATTTCATCCAAACAATCAAATAATGGCTGGCAAGTTAAAAGCATTCCTGCTCCACCACCAACCATTTGGGCGTCAACTTTTTTATGTTTATTAGTTGTAAAATCTCTTGGATTATAAAACTCATAAGATATAAAGTTTGCTTCGATTGCTCTTTTTAAAATAGAATCATAAAAATATGGCTCAATTAAATTTGGGAAAAGTGTTACAAATGTAAATTTCAAAGTAAAATCTACCCTTTTTTTGTTGGAATCATATCATATTTATTTTTATTTATAATTAAGCATTAATTATTTACACTTCGACCCTATTTATAATAAAGGTTTTCGTTGAAGTTACTTAATGGTTTTGGAAAAAAATATTTTACACTTTGTTCAATCCAAGCGTATGCTGTTGCTCCAAAATTACATAGTGTAATTACATCTTACAAAAGTCACTTAAGTACAAAATTATCAATATCTAGTGAAAATGACGATGAAGAGGAAGAATCCCCTCCACTACTTCAAGAAAGTTTATTATCTTGTTTTTTACAAAACAAAAAACCTTGCCATTGCGACTGTGTTTTTAAAAGAAGAACTGCCTTAGCTGTTGCTCTTTTTAAATTTATTCCTAGATGTCCTTATTATGACACATTCTTCGCATTTAGAAGAACTGGCGTTCATCCACCTATTTTTTAATTAATCACTTATAACAAAAAAATCAAAAACAAAATATATCAATAGGATTAAGAATGCAAAAAAATTACGTAATAGGATTTCCCCGAATTGGAGAAAAAAGAGAACTTAAAAAAGTTTTAGAAAAATACTGGGCAAAACAAAGTGATTTTGGTGATGTAAAATATGTGGCAAGTCAGCTAAAAAAAAGACATTGGAACTATCAAAAAGAAGCAAAGATAGAATTTATCTCTTCAAATGATTTTTCATATTATGACAATATGTTAGATACTTCTATTTTATTAGGAGCAATTCCAAAAAGATTTGAAAACCTAAAAGATGAAGAGTTATATTTTGCAATGGCTAGAGGAAATGAAACTTGTGTTGCTATGGAAATGACTAAATGGTTTAATACAAATTACCATTATATAGTTCCTGAAATCTCTAAAGAAACTACTTTTAAACTAAATAGTGAAAAGGTAATTGAAGAATATAAAGAAGCTTTAGAATTAGGAATCAAAACAAAAATCAATCTAATTGGAGCAATTACATATTTAGGTTTATCAAAAAGTATTGATAATAGTGATGTTTTTTTACATATAAATAAAGTAGTTGAAGTTTATAAAGAGTTATTATTAGAAATTTCAAAATTAAATGATGAAGTTATTGTTCAATTTGATGAACCATTATTTGTAAAAGATTTAGATTCAAAAGTTTTATCTTTAATCAAACCTGTTTATG
>OBMA010001611.1_pt1 | contig 13741 bp, 9 predicted proteins | sample 1539141 | NCBI WGS metagenome assembly OBMA01 (sample SAMEA3991484, study PRJEB22521) | metagenome | biome: anthropogenic terrestrial biome; feature: sewage plant; material: raw primary sludge | place: Sweden | collected 2012-09-26 | reverse complement strand
GTAAGAGTTGCTTGCTCATATTTTAGGTTATCTTTATATTAAAAAAAGAAAAACCTGTAGCAGATTCAAAACATAAAACGTCAGATATTTAATATTAATTTTTCAAAAATATATTATATAAAATGAGTTAATTACATAAATAAAAAAGTCTGCAAACTTTAACCATTTTTGCAGACTTTTTGTTATAACAAAATCATCTGACCCAATATCTGAATTCTTCATCTCCGAGTCTTATGTAATCATCGTTCTGAAGCATTATTTCAACTCCCGGCTGAATAAGCTTACCATTGATAAACGTATGATTAGTTGAATCATTATCACAAATATAGCATTCTCCATTGCTTATTTTGAAAACAACATGTTTTCGGCTTACTTTCTTATTATCTGTTATCTGATAATCTGCATCAGCTGATTTTCCAATCATAAATTCTTTCTTAATAATCGGAATCAGTTCATTTGTACGCAAACGAACTAAATATGGCACAGGATTATCATAATTATCCGATGTGGCAAGTACAGTTGTTCCACTTTCACCTTTTTCAGCATCATCTTCAAAAATTGTTTCCTGTTCAAGAGAAAGTATAAAATGATAAAAATCAGGCAGATTGAACATTAATTTACTGTCAAGATATTTCAGAATTTTATCTACACATTCTACACAATCCATATCTGCAAAGCGAACTTTACTTATAAATGTCTGAATAAATTCTGTCACATTGCAGTCAGCAAATTTCTTATTTACCGGCATATAAATCAATTGAATATCTAAAGTTGAAAGTTCAATATACATATAGTGTATATTGAGAAGAAGTTTATTAAGAGACATATTATTCTCTGTGAAATAAATCAACTGATTCAATATATTTGATATAATTGAAAGAAATTCACCTTTATAAAGCTGTTTTCTTAAAAATTGTTCAAGCGGAAGTGTAGCCGGAATTTTAAATTGCAACGCACGAACACCATTAACTGAAACAATCTGGCAGTTGGTCTGATTTCCAACAAAATCATAATTATACATTGTCAATTCATATTGATCTACCGGTACATCCTCTTCCAACTTAAAATTGAGAGTAAACTCATCATAACTTTTATTGGTCTCACCCATTAACTGCCCCCCAAAAAATGTCAGAAGAAATTTTTTATCTGATTAGAATTAATTTTACCACTTTTCTGTTCGGACAGAAATAATGATACAATCTATTAAATTTTACCATTTTATTCATGCATATTCAACATAATTAGTATATTTTCAGAACATAAAAATTTAAGATTTAACGTTTCATTATCAGTCAATTGTTTCAACGCTCACATTTGAAAGAAGCTTTTCTTTAGTCTTAAATAATTTTTCAGAAAGATCAATATAATGTTTATGTGGATTAATAAACCTCTGCTCTTCCTCCCAGATTTCTGTATCAAGCTGATGCTTTACATATTCTCTTATTATCTGAATATCAGGATTTTTATAAATAAGTTTACCGTCCTTAAAAATAGTAACCTGAAGTGATTTTACATCTACATTTATAAAACTCATATTTTTCCATGATTTTTCTGGATCTATAAAGTGATAAGGAATGTTAAAATCAGGTTTTTCATCACTTTCAGTCAGCAGATCTGCCAGTGCATATCCTGTCTTTCTACTATAAACTCTCCATAACGTTTTCTTTCCTGGATTGGTTATCTTCTCTGGGTTTTCAGAAACTTTAATCTTTGGAATATATTTACCATCCTTTTCTACTGCAACAAGTTTATATACACCATTGAATACGGGATCAGTTTTTGATGTGATCATTCTCTCTCCAACACCATATGAATCAATCTTTGCACCCTGACTTTTTAATGAATTAATCAGATTTTCATCTACACTGTTTGAAACAACTATCTGACAGTCTGCCATCCCCTCTGCATCAAGTCTTCTTCTTATTTCTTTTGAAAAATAAGCTAAATCTCCACTATCAATTCTTATTCCCTTTAATCTCTTTCCCTTTGGCTTTAAAATTTCTTTTGCAATTTTAATTGCATTTGGCAGTCCACTTCCAAGAATATTGTATGTATCTATAAGCAGAACACAATTATCCGGATATATTTCTGCATAAGCTTTAAACGCATCATACTCACTGTCAAAAAATTCCACCCAGCTGTGAGCCATAGTTCCGACTGCCTTCACACCAAATTGCTGATCTGCAAGTACTGTAGCTGTCGATCCCGCTCCGCCTATATAGCATGCCCTCGTACCCCAGACAGCCGCATCAGGTCCTTGTGCACGTCTGGCTCCAAACTCCATAATATCTGCCCCGGCAGCTGCACGTACTATTCTGCTTGCTTTTGTTGCAATTAAAGACTGATAATTAATACAAATAAGCAGCATTGTCTCAAGAAGCTGTGCTTCTATTATCGGTGCAGTTACAGTTACAATAGGTGTATTTGGGTAAACAATTGTTCCTTCAGGCACGGCTTCAATTGTACCTGTAAAATGAAAATTCTCCAGATAATGAATAAATCCTTCATCAAATATCTCTCTATGTTTCAGATATTCTATATCATCTTTTGTAAAATGCAGATTCTCTACATATTCTATTAACATTTGTAATCCAGCACTGACTACAAACCCTCCTCCATCAGGATTTGATCTGTAAAACATATCAAATACAGCTATCTTGTCCTTGTTTCCCGTAACAAAATATCCGTTGGCCATTGTTAATTCATAAAAATCCATAAGCATAGTAAGATTTCTCATATTGCCTTCCTCCCTTAAAAAAATTCCCGGAATGAATACACATCCCGGGAATTTTATATATTATATCAAATCACATAATTATTTTGAGGATGAATTTCTGCTTGCTCTCATACGCATTCTTGAATCAAGAATTTTCTTCCTTATTCTTAAATTCTCAGGTGTGATTTCAAGAAGCTCATCTGTGTTAAGGAAATCAAGACTCTGTTCAAGTGACATCTGTTTAGGAGGCACAAGTTTAAGTGCATCATCTGCCCCTGATGAACGTGTATTTGTAAGATGTTTTGTCTTACATACATTTACTTCAATATCCTCTGAACGTCCGGTTTCTCCGACAACCATTCCACCATAAACGTCAACACCTGCACCAATAAATAAAGTGCCTCTTTCCTGCGCATTAAAAAGACCATATGTAATGGATGTTCCAGCTTCAAAAGCTATTAAAGAGCCATTTGCACGAAAACTTATATCGCCCTTAAATGCGTCATATCCATCAAATATCGTATTGAGAACGCCTGTTCCCTTAGTTGCAGTCATAAAAGGTCCTCTAAATCCTATCAGTCCTCTTGATGGAACTCTGAATTCAAGTCTTGTTACTCCGCCCTTTGCAGGAGCCATTCCTGAAAGTTCACCTTTACGAATACTTATCATATTAATAACTGTTCCTGAATATTCTTCTGGTACATCAACTACAGCAAGTTCAAATGGTTCAAGTTTCTTTCCTCGTTCATCTTCTCTATAAATAACTTCTGCCTTACTGACAGCAAATTCATAGCCCTCACGACGCATTGTTTCGATAAGAACAGAAAGATGGAGTTCTCCACGTCCTGAAACTTTAAAACGATCCATATCAGATGTATCCTCAACACGAAGTGAAACATCTGTATTCAACTCTCTGTATAGGCGATCACGCAGCTGACGGCTTGTGACAAATTTTCCTTCTTTGCCGGCAAGTGGTGAATCATTTACCATAAAGTCCATAGTAATCGTCGGATCTTCTATCTTCTGGAATGGAATTGCATCTGGCATATCTGGTGAACAAATCGTATCTCCGATTTTAAGATCTTCAATTCCTGAAACTGCTACTATTTCACCAACAGTAGCTTCCTTTACGTCAACTCTCTGAAGTCCGTTGAATATATAAAGTTTATTAATTTTTACATGTTCAGTACGATCAGGCTCATGATGATTAACTATAAGTGCTTCCTGATTTAATTTAATTGAACCGTTATCTATCTTTCCAACTCCAATTCTTCCTGTATATTCATTGTAATCAATAGTGCTGATAAGAATCTGAAGTCCGGCATCCTCATCACCCTCTGGTGCAGGAATATGATCAATAACAGCCTGAAAAAGAGGTTTCATATCTGTTCCAGGAACATCAGGATCAAGGGATGCAACCCCTTCTCTTGCTGATGCAAATACAAATGGACAGTCAAGCTGTTCATCATTTGCGTCAAGATCCATCATAAGTTCAAGTGTATCATCAACTACATCTTTTGGCCTGGCTTCCGGACGATCTATTTTATTTATGCAAACAACAACTGAAAGGTTAAGTGCAAGTGCTTTTTGAAGTACAAATCTTGTCTGAGGCATAGGTCCTTCAAATGCATCTACAACAAGGATTACACCATTCACCATCTTAAGTACACGTTCAACCTCTCCACCAAAATCTGCATGTCCCGGAGTGTCAATAATATTGATTTTCGTATCATTGTACATAATCGATGTGTTCTTTGAAAGAATTGTAATACCTCTTTCTTTTTCAATTGCATTTGAATCCATAACACGTTCAGCAACTTCCTGATTATCACGGAATACATTGCTTTGTCTAAGCAAAGCATCAACCAGAGTTGTCTTGCCATGGTCAACATGCGCGATAATTGCAACGTTACGAATATCATTTCTTTTCATAATAATTTCCTCATCTCTACTTTTTCTAAAAAATCAGCCGTCCGCTATCGTAACACTACTTGAATTTGGATGTCAAGCTACTTCTGTCCATAAATCAACTCATTAGTACGAGTAAGTTCATGTTTATCTTTATCAATCTGTGCAACAACTATTTTATCGCCATCACTTGGAGGTTTCTTTAAATCATCCTTAATTATCATAACCGTATTTGAATCAACATATATTGTGTCATATCTGTTATCATTTATAAGAATTTTGGAAAATGGCGTAAAATTCTTCCCATGAACAAGCAGATTTCCCGTAAAGTTATTATATAAATAACTGCTGACAGATATTTTATCTATTCCAAGTTTCATATCAGTTTTTTCATATGGTTTATATGTATTATATAAATATTGATCTCCATAAAGCATATCATACTGAAGAACATGTGCCATGCTGTCAAACTTGTCAATTATCTCTGTTCCATTATTACTATCTTTGCTGGTATTGTCAGAATTCTCCGCTGCTTCTACTGCATTGGCAGTATCAGAATCAAAATATAATTGATGTGCCTTTTGCATCACTCCACGTTTCATCCCTAATGCAGACATAATATAATCTGACATTTCATATGCATAAAGATCTTTATCCTTTAATCCCATATCAAAATTACTTATAAGAACATACTCAGTCTGGTCATCATTTCCCTTTGTAATGGGATTATTATCAAATGTAAGACTAGGTATATGATCTCCATATAGCAAAAGCACATAATCCTTACCGCGTTTATCAAGACGATCTTTCAATTCTTTTATCATTTCATCCATTTCATATGTCTGATTTATATAATATCCAAATTGATTGGTAAGTTCAGGATCACCACTATCCAGTTTGACTTTTACATGCTCATCGCATTTCAATTCATCTTTTGGATATCTTCCATGTCCCTGAACTGAAATCGTCAATATATAGTCAGGAGTGGAATCCGAATCAAGAGCTTTAAATATCTGATCTGGCAGACAGTCATCTTTTGCCCATCCTGTTTCTGTAAATTTAACATTATTCATATATTCAATAGATGTAAATGTCTGAAAGCCAAGACTTGCATATGATTTATCTCTGGAATAAAACTTTGCTTTGTTATTGTGTATTGCATGAGTTCCATATCCCTGTCTTAACAACAGCTGCGGCATACTCTCACAAGCTTTTTCAGTCAAAACAGTTTTGTATGGATATTCGCCAGCTCCAAAAAGTTTACTCTTCATGCCTGTAAGAATTTCAAATTCTGTATTTGCTGTTCCTGCTCCAATTGCCGGAACAGTCAGATATCCTGATGGATATTCCTTCATATATTTATTAAAATTTGGAACAGGATCAATATCCGTAGTCACTCCTGAAATTCTGTCAGAGTCAATAAATGATTCAAGCTGAACAACAATTATATCTGGTTTATGTTTTTTATGATCTTTAACAGTACCATTCGGATATTTTTCATCATATTTTTCAGCTGTTTTATCAGTTTCCTTAACAATATTCTGAACTTCTTCCTCACTATAACCTTCTGGCTTACTGATTCCAACGTCTACAACTGAATTGGAGAAACAATATGCAAACCCATAGTTCTTATAAGCAGTTCCAAGATTTGAAAATTTATCCGATACAACCTTGAAATTGACATTAATAAATGTAGTAATGACAACTATAACAAATAAACCAAGGCAAACAAGAATATTTACAACATAATTAACTTTTCCTTTGATTTTCGGTGTTTTTATAAAAGCAAGAACAATAATTACAACTCCTAAAGTCAATCCACCAAAAAGAAGAATACGCTGAAACAAATTAAAATAAATATTCAGCATACTAAGAGCATCTGTAAACATAAGAAAATCAATTGCAGAAAATGGCGTTATCCTATAACCAAGAATTATAAAATTAGTTACACCGACAACCATCCACAATAATGTTATTAGTCCTACCAGGAATCCACGTCTTCGCGAAATAAGAGCAATCGACAATGTGAAATATACAATCAGAATGTTATATACAAAAACAAGGGGAGTATGAATAACAAATGAAAATGCACCTAAAAATGAACGCCTTCCAAGGATTTCAAGAATCAGTTCTTCTCCAAAGGCAAGTCCAAAAGTAAGTAAAAGCCACTTCCAAAGTGGAATATTATATGAACTATTGATTATTCTGCTTAAAACTTTTTTTATATTTTTCATTAATTATGCCTGCATAAATAAAAATAGAGGGTTTCAACAACCCTCCCCAAAAGTTAAGAGCGCGAGACGGGATTCGGACCCGCGACGTCCTCCTTGGCAAGGAGGTGCTCTACCACTGAGCCACTCGCGCATTTCGCATTACATGTTGCTCTCTTTGCAACGATTAGAATATTACCACGGCAATTTAATACTGTCAATATATTTTTTTGAATTTTTTATTAATTTTAACTTATACAATCAAAAATCATTTCATCAAATGAGAGTTATAAATCTCAATATATTTATTATCAGTAATGCAATCATAAAAATCTATCAGTGTTGTCACAAGACATGCTATAAATTCATTTTTCTTTACAGCTCCAATATCAATGGCTCCTGCCGTTAATTTGATTTCCTCTGGCAGCCCTTTGGTTGAAAGGTTTATGCCAATACCAACTGCAAACTTTTCTATATTACCAGTCTCAAAATCAGTTATTCCTTCAGTCAAAACTCCGCATGCCTTTTTACCTCCAGAATATACATCATTCATATATTTAATTTCAACTTTATCTGAAGAATACATTTCAATAACTGACACTATTGCTGCTGCAGTTTTTAATGTAACCGTCTCTGCATCATCAGCAGGATTTTTCATTTTATAAATCAATGTCAAATAAATACCATTATCTGCCGGGGAATAGAATACATGCTCTGCATGTCCTCTTCCTCTGGTCTGCTCACACGCAATTAACAGCTGTTCAGGACAATCACTGCTCAGCATTCTGCGTCTGGCTTCACTATTTGTCGAATCTATCTGCCGAAATATTGTTATTGGAAGTTTTTTTATTCTGTCTGGAAATTTCTTTCTGATCTCATATTCTGAAATATAATCACTATCCTGAGGAATATAATAACCATTATTAGTTTTTGCTTCAATATTATAGCCTTCACTTCGAAGTGCTTTTATCATCTTCCAAATTGCATTTCTTGATACAGAAAACTTTTCTGCTATTTCCTGCCCTGAAATCGGAATTCCATTTCGATCTTCCAAAATTTTGATAAGTTCATCCTTCTTCATGAATGCCACTCACTTCTTTAATAATATTATTCTTTGAAATCAATTCACTTTTTACTTACTTTTTCAGGTATAAGTGCTGCTTCTTCTTTAACAGTCCTAAGAACTATATGAGTTTCTGTCTTTTCAACACCTTCATAGCTCTTTACAAATTTATATACGTCATCTAATCCTTCTGTTGAATCAGTAACTATACGAAGTACAAAATCAAACTCACCTGTCTGATAATAACAAGCTGCAATATTATTATTATCATGAACAATTTTCACAAACCCGTCATAGTCATTAGGATGTTTTAGCGATACATCCATAAGTGCAACCATTTTGTTGCCCAATTTTTCCTGATCAATATCAATTGTATATCCTTTAATAAGACCAGATGTTTCCATTTTACGAATTCTTTCAATAACAGCCGATACAGAAAGTCCAATATCTTCACTGATTGATGAAGCCGTAAGTCTTGCGTTATTTTTCAGACATTTTAAAATTTTCAGATCAATATTATCCATAATTAAAATATCACGCCCCTTTTTTAATAGATAATTCCCGCCTTAATTCTTAAAACAGAATATTTCTACGATTGCGGAGAAGTGATGCGCCACTGATAATATTTAAAACTCCGAGTGTGATTCCTACAACAATTATAAGTACGCCAACTGCAATATTGGATCCACCTGCAGCCTTTAATAATTTATATACTTTTTCCATAAATAGCACCTCTTTAATATTTTGTATTTAAATGTCAAATCGATATTCAGTCTAATAATAATTCTTGCTCTTTATTTTACACCATACTCAGCATAATAAGCATCAATTTTTAACTTTAATTCATCATCTATAATGACTCTTCCCTTATATGGCTTATTGTAAAGAACTTCGACTACATCTTGCATTGTCACAATTGACGCTGTTTTTATACCATATTTTTCTTCGATTTCAAGTAATGCACTCTTCTTTTCTCCACGTTCCATTCGATCCACAGATACAACAAGTCCAAGAACTTCAGCATCACCTTGAGATTTTATAATTGGAAGATTTTCACGAATTGACGTTCCGGCCGTTGTAACATCTTCTATAATAACTATTTTATCTCCATCATTAATCGGACTTCCAAGAAGTATTCCTTTATCACCATGATCTTTTATTTCCTTACGGTTTGCACAGTAGCGAATATTTTTCCCATATTCGTTAAAAATTGCAATTGATGCAGCAACACTTAATGGTATGCCTTTATATGCCGGTCCAAATAAAATATCAAAATCAACTCCGAAATTATCATTTATCGCTTTTGCATAATATGTGCCAAGTTTTGAAAGTTGTTCACCACTCTGATAAAAACCAGTATTAACAAAAAATGGAGTTTTTCTTCCACTTTTTGTTACGAAATCTCCAAATTTCAAAACATTGCAGTCAATCATAAATTCTATGAATTCCTGCTTATATTTTTCCATAGTATCCTCCGAAAATCTTAATTTAAAATTTTTATATAACCATAAATATTTTTCATATTATCATATGATAGCAAAAACATCAATCTTGATACCAAATACTTCTTTAAGAGTCAATGTCTGCCTCTTCTATAACTTTCACCTGCTTCCGTGATAATTCAAAGAATGCTTTTATACAATCAAGTATTTTATCTGCTGCTTCATCCTTTGACATTATTGGCAATTCCGTAATTTTATCGTTTTCTATCAACGTCAGAATATTTGTATCTACTTTATATCCTGCTCCTGGAACCTTAAGATTATTTGCACAAATCATATTTGCATTTTTTGATTTTAATTTTTCTTTTGAATTATTAATCATATTCTCAGTTTCCATTGAAAATCCGCACAAAAACTGTCCATCACTTTTATTTTCACCAATGTTTTTTAAAATATCTCTTGTCCTTTTTAACGGAATACTCATTTTATCATCATGTTTTTTTATCTTGTTTTCTGCGACTGTCTCAGGTGTATAATCTGCAACTGCCGCAGCACAAATAACTGCATCTGATTCCGCTGCATGCTCTATCATGGCATGATACATTTCATCCGCTGTTACAACCGGAATTTTAACAACTCCCAATGGAGTTTTTTCGTTAACAGGTCCAGAAACAAGAGTAACTTCAGCTCCTCGGTACGCTGCCATACGTGCCACCGAATAACCCATTTTACCTGATGAATGATTTGTAATTATACGAACGGGATCTATAGGTTCTTCAGTAGGTCCTGCATTCACAAGAATTTTTTTACCTTTTAAATCATGTTTTTTGGCTGTGTACATTAGAATATTCTGAACCAATGTTTCTTCATCAGGCAGTTTTCCCTTACCGTCATAGCCACATGCTAAATGCCCTGAATCCGGTTCTATGATGTGATATCCAAAACGCCTTAGTTTCTCTATATTATCCTGAACAATTGCATTTTGAAACATATATACATTCATTGACGGTGCTATAAGAACCGGGCACTGTGCCGGAAGTATTGAAGTAGTAACCATGTCATCGGCTATTCCGTTTGCAATTTTACCAATAATATCAGCTGTAGCTGGTGCTATAAGTATACAGTCTGCCGATGTGCCAAGCGAAACATGAGGAACATTTATATAATCATCCGGATTTTCATCAAAACAGTCCAGGTATACTTTATTTTTTGTAAGAACCTGAAATGTTTCTGCCGGTATGAATTTCGATGCATTTTCAGTCATTACCACATGTACATCTGCATTTAGTTTTACAAGCATACTTGCTACATTTGCCATTTTATAGGCTGCTATTCCGCCTGTAATACCAAGTAAAATTTTTTTTCCTTTCAGCATATTTCCTCCATAGTAATAATTATCGTTGATTCATCGTCTCATAATCTCTATGACTCACTTTTAAGGTCTAGATATGTTGTCAGCAAATCATCGATTGCATCAGAATTTCCTTCATGGATAAAATCAGATAATGCAGATAAAAATTCCATATCATCTGTTACATAAGTGTACTGAGCAATTTTATGATATATTTTCAAGATTTCATCTTTATCATTTCCTTTTAATGCATCTTTCATATTTCTGAGCAACTCTATTGATATAACTGAGACTTTTTCATTGCTTTCATCTGATTCGATTTTTTTTGTTTTTTCTTCATTTAAAATGATGTCACTATAATTTTTTGCATAATCGCCGTTTGTATCAGCATTATCAGCTTCTGCATAATAATCACCATCTAAAATTCCTTTTGATAAATCATCACTGTCAGAGTTAAGCTCAGCTACAAATTCATCAGAGTTCTCACCCTTTTCATGTTCAACAAATTCAAGATATTCTTGTATCTCCTCTATTACATTTCTTAGTATTACAAAAAATGCATCAAGATTGTCCCTGACATAATCCCTGTTTCCAAGATTTATGGCATTTTCAAGTCTAAGAGACATTTCTGCCAGTGAGATTGCACCAATATTCTGACTTCCTGTACGAATATTATGCAGTCTGTTTCTGAAAGCCCTGTATTGATGATTAAATTTTTCACGAAGTTCATCCTCTGAATTACAATTTTGACTATAGAATGTCATCATAATTCGATTATAAACATCAATATTTCCTCCTATCCTGTCTATTGTACCAATCACATCAAAATTTTCCTCAAGATGTTTAAGTCCATCCCTATAACGAGATTGGATTACATATTGTGACATATCATTTGTACGATATTTAATTTTCCCGGCATCAATAAATCTATTCAAAATTCCAGCAAACTGCGCCAGATCAAATGGTTTTAGTATAACATCAGAAAATCCATTTGCTGTAAGTTCTCCACGACTCTTTCCAAGTGCATCTTCCGTCATTGCAATCACTGGAAGTTTTTTGTATTCATCTCCTGAAATCAGACGAATTTCTTTCAGTGCATCCAAACCATTCATAACAGGCATACCGATATCCATAAATACAATATCGTAATGATGTGTCATAACCATATCTATTGCTGCCATACCACTTGATGCTGTATCACATTTAATTTCCATTTCACGAATAATACTGAGAGATACATTTCTGCTTAGCTCATCGTCATCAACAAGAAGAGCACTAACCTCTGGTGCCCACATTCGTTCTGCTTCTTCTACTGATACCCTCTCTATATTTTCACTTACAGGCGCAGGATGTATATCATTTTCAGGACGATCCTGCATTAACGAAAAAGTAAATGTAGAACCAGCACCATATGTACTCTCGGCTTCAAGTTCGCCATCCATAATTTCAGCAAGCCTGCTTGCAATCACAAGATTTATTCCGCTTCCACCGGCAGCAGCTTTAGTACTCTCATCAACATAATAAACCTCAAAGACATGCGATAGTCGATCTGGTGATATTCCAATACCTGTATCTGAAACGCTGAAAACAAGGTTTTCTCTACATTTATCCTTCTTATCATTTTGCTCATAGCAGTCAACTGCAAGTGTTATCGAGCCTTCCTTTGTATATTCTTCAGCATTATCAAGAATAATATACAAAATATCACGAATTTTATCATAATCTCCAACAAGTATATCCGGGATATTTTCTCCTATATCAACCAAAAATTTTATTGGCTTATCACCTATTTCATTAAGCATTCTGTCGGAAATATTGCAAATTAAAGTTGTAATTGAATATGGTTCATGAACTGCTGCAACAGTTCCTGATTCCAGGCGTGCCAGCTGAATAGTTTCTTCAACTTGGCTTAATACCCACTGTCCTTTTTCAACTATTGTCTGTAAGCCTTCTGTTTCTTCAACTTCTGAAGGTGATGACTGCTTCAGCATATCCTGTGCTGTTCTTATCATAGCATTCACAGGAAGTTTTATGTCATTACTCATGTTTGCCAGATAATCATTCTTGGCAGAATTTGTTTTTACTGCATTTTCATGTTTCTTAGTCAAATCCTCCAATTCGCGGTTCTTTCCTGCAAATTTCTTTCTCATTCTGAAAGTTCCGACTGAAACAGAAAATATCATTATAATAATTATAATAAAACAAATAATTTTCACTGACTTATATTCAAAAAATCCTAATTTTTTTTCTATTGTAAATGAAATAGGGGTTTCACTTTTTATGCCATCTCCGCTTACAGCATTTACAGTCAGTGTATAACTTCCACCATCAAGATTCGTATAAACAGCATTCATCTGATCTGAACCAGATAAAGTCTGAACTGTTTTGTCGAATCCGTTAAGTGAATACTGAACTTCCATATTTTCACGATTAGTAAAACTGAGTACAGCAAATGAAATAGAAATACGACGTGTATTTCTTGGAACAGTCAATTTCCCGCCTATCTGATCATAGTAATAAATTTTACCATCTACATCTACTGATGTAACGGTTAATTTTGGTGCTGATTGATTTACATTTTGCTTAACTGTATCAAATGAAACAAGACCTTCATTGCAGCAAATATAAAGCTTACCATCTGAGTCTAAAATACTGTGAGATGCAACAGTAAAAGTTTTATCAAGACCATCCCCACTCGCATAATATCGTTCTTTTAAGGGTTCTGTACCGAGCAGTTCATCTTCTGTTGCCATCAGAAGTCCCTTAGAACCGATCAGATAAACCTTCCCGCTTTTTTCTTCAATGTCGTAAATATTATCAGAAAAATCAACAAGACTTACTGCTCTGAATGTTTCATCATAATAAGACAGACCATTATCCGTTCCAATCCATATTCCCTTTTTTCCCTGTTTTATTGATGAAACAGAATTTGAACTTAATCCATCATCTTCAGTATAATTCTTTACTTTACCATTTGAAATCTGATATATACCGCCGCCATCGCTTCCGGCATATATTTTCCCATCTGATTTAACCAAAATAGATATAATA
>OBMA010001610.1_pt1 | contig 13750 bp, 11 predicted proteins | sample 1539141 | NCBI WGS metagenome assembly OBMA01 (sample SAMEA3991484, study PRJEB22521) | metagenome | biome: anthropogenic terrestrial biome; feature: sewage plant; material: raw primary sludge | place: Sweden | collected 2012-09-26 | reverse complement strand
GGTGGAAAACTTGATTTCGTATTACATTCGATAGGTATGTCACCCAATGTAAGAAAAGGAAACTCGTATGATGATATCGATTATTCATTGTATCATCAGACGATTGATGTCTCAGCCATGTCCTTTCATAAAGTACTTCAAGTATGTCATAAGCTTGATGCAGTGAATGAATGGGGATCTATTGTAGCTCTTACTTTCATTGCTTCAGGACGTACATTCTGTAATTATAATGATATGGCAGATGCAAAGGCCATGCTAGAATCTATAGGACGTAGTTTTGGATATATTTATGGACGCGAAAAACATGTACGTATAAATACGATATCACAATCTCCAACAAAGACGACTGCAGGAAGCGGCATTACCGGTTTTAATAATCTGGTAGACTATGCTGACTGGATGTCTCCACTGGGAAATGCTACTGCTGATGACTGTGCCAGTTATATCATAACCCTCTTCAGTGACTTCACACGTAAAGTTACTATGCAAAATCTTTTTCACGATGGAGGCTTCTCCAGTATGGGAATGAGTGTAGAGGCTATGGATATGATTAGTAAAGTGATCAACAAATAAAAATTAAGGGTTTATCAAGGTGAAGTCATAAAATGAGCTTCACCTTGGTGACTTTAAAAGTCTGTCGGATATCTCTGAGAAGATTTTTTTAAATAACCGTCACTCTTTCATGTGCTTATAAACGATTGATTATCAACCTCCCCATGATGCGAATGGTATTCTTAGCCGTCATTATCCATCATATAACCTTCATCAAAAGCTAGTTTTTGGGGAGTGAGAGCAGTGTGGAACAGTGTCAAACTCATCATGCAAATGGTTGAAAAGCTAGCTTTTCGGGTTCTAGTTGTATGTGAATAATCTTCAATAGATAGTTCTAATCGACATTGACTCATGTCATAGGTATTTCGAAACATATATAAATAATATGACGGACAAATGACGATATATGAAGACAAGGATATGATTATTAATCTGTAACACTGTGAAAATCAAAGCATATGAAACAGTGACGGCAAAAATAATAAAAAAAAAGGGAGTAACCTCTGATGAAGAAAACACTATCTGCTACTATTGTCTTATAATGATATTATCTGTTTCGTTTTACTACTTTCAATGGCAGCTTCAATGATACTGATTACAGGAAGAATGTTCTCTGCCGTAGTATCAATAGGTTTCCCCAGACGAAGATGTCTGTATACTGAATCATAAAAAGCAGTATAAGAGCCTTGGTAAGTAGGATATTTTTGTTGTCGTTTTCCTTCTTTGTTATCCGTGGTAAGAAGTCCCCAGCTGGCGGAATCCTCTATTCCCCAATGCGGTGAGGTAGGCATGACGCCCGTCTTGAGTAGAGACTCCTGAGGGTCTAAACCATATTTGATATATGAACCATTCGTTCCGTGAATAACAAAACGAGGCTCTTCATCGCACATCAGATAACTTGATTTAAGGGTGATATGTACTTCAGGAGCTTTAGAACAATTCATGGGGTGTATGATAAAGTAATCATCAATTTTCCCACCTTTACGCAGTGTGGCTATATCTGCAAATATGGTATCTGGCATGCCAAAGAGTGTAACAGACTGATCTATCAGATGAGGCCCGATATCAAATGTCAGTCCACGACTCTCTTCCTTCCATGTATCCTTACGAACGAAATTACGAAATCTCGGAAATGTGGATTCAAACTCCACGATACGTCCGATGGATTTCTCCTCAATAATTTTCTTTACCGTTAGAAAATCACCGTCATAACGTCTATTCTGATAGACGCAAAGCATTAGTTGAAGCGACCGAGCCTTCTCAATAAGTCTTTGCCCATCGACTGTTGAAAGGGTAAAGGGTTTCTCAACAATCACATTTTTACCGGCTTCGAGTGCACGGAGAGCATAATCATAATGTGTGTGGTCTGGTGTATTTATCACGATAAGCTCGAGCTCATCTATCGACAATAACTCGTCTATGGAGCGTACCACTTCAGCATTGGGATATCGTTCGTGCGAAAGGTTCTTGCTCCGTTCTAGTATGGCTGTGAGTTCGAAATGAGGGTTGGTACTGATGAAGGGAGCGTGAAAGATTTGCCCTGACATTCCATAAGAAGCTAAGCCTGTTTTAATCTTATTCATCATTCCTGCTTTCTGATTATGAAGGTATTGTTATTCAAGGCATATTTTCATTATCCTATGCCAACAAGCTCTATTTCGAATATGAGTGTGGAATTCTTAGGTATTCCAGGAGTCTTCATCCTCCCATATCCGTATTCAGAAGGTATGTGGATGCGCCATTTGTCGCCTACATGCATTCTAACCATGGCAATCTGCCAACCTGTAATGAGGTCTTTCAGTCGGAATGCGTCGGCACAAGGGTGGGAGGTGTTGTCATCGAACAGATCTCCGTTGATCAAAAAACCTTTGTAACGAACGCTTACGATACTATTAATAGTAGGTGACGGACCGTCGCCGCTTTGAATTATTTCATACAGAATGCCGTCAGTAAGTGATTTTACTTGTGGTTCTTCATACTTTGATCGAAGGTATGCTTCGTTGATCTCTTTATACTGTTTCTTGCTCATATATGTTCTTAAACTGAATTTGTTGGAAATAATATCAGAGTCTAGAAACTATTTTAAATGCCGATCCCTTAACTCTGTAGTTATTCTAGTAACGGCAATCTTATAGTTTTATTGTTTTGTGTTTATTGCCTTATTATTTATATAAGTACCACGGGCTTTCCACCATATTATAGCCACCAACTATTCCAAATCCATTTTTTACATTCTTGAATATAGGAGTTACGGGCGAGAATCCATACTCAGCCAAATCGTTACCATTCATATTATTCAAAGTCTTAATGAATTTATAGTACTCATGGGTAATCTTAAAAAACTGTATTTTATAATATATGGATCTATCTTCAGAGGAACTACTACCATACATTTTAAGATGCATTGTGTATGTCTTGCCATTAATCAGTTTATCGTCGAAGATATAAAAGTTTCTATAAAAGTTTTCGGAAAACCCAAAATCATTATCCACGTTAGATAGTCTGTTGAGTAATGGTTCTTCATCAGTGTTAATGGTAGATATGTATGATAAGGTGTCATCTGGGACATTATAGTAATTCTTGTCGATTTCTTTTTGTATTACTCTAACTGCGTAAAAGTCTTTGGTTTTAATGTCATCAGTGAATGTCATATGCATCATAAAATAATGGTTCCATCCTTGTCGTAGATGGAAAGTATCTATTTTGTCAATGACAGGCATTGATGGAATCGTGGTGAATGATGATACCGAACCGATGTCATTTGCAGATGCTTGTATCTCTATTTTGTCGTCCACATTATGTTTTTCTGTTGTATAATATAGTGATGATGACTCTGTACCGGTACTTTTATCTGAGGCTTTGTATAGATGGACAGGCTTCATAATACCGTTGACTTTATATATAATGCTTGCATTATCGACTCCTACAGAAGTACCTATATTTGAATTGTTCACAGGAGTACTACGTGAGAGTTGTATAAACGTGGTATCGTTGCAGGATGGAAAGCAATACATAACAAGCCTGCTATCTGATTTTATATCGTTGATGTCCATACTATCTGTACATGATGCTAATGCAGATATTGTAATAATAAAAAATAATATTTTTTTCATAACACAAATTAAAATCTTATCGTATAACTTACTGACGGAATAATAGGCATATAACCATAGGTTTTAATTTTATATTTATCATCGTATATACCATTATCTACTATGGCATACATCGTATTTAGATGACAATATACATTATATACGCTAATATTCCAGATACGTTCATGCCCATGCTTCGTAGTATGATGAAGGTCTATACCTATATCCAGACGATGATATAACGGCATTGATATCGTATTTGGTTTTTCATAAAAATATCCAGTTTCGCCATAAACTTCACCAGGCAAGATAGGAAGGTTTATATACTGGGTAGGAAGTGTTATGCGATTGCCTGAATGAAGATTCCAAGATGCATATAAAGCCATTTTACGACCTGCCTTATATCTTAAATTTAGATTTACCTTATGACGATTATCAAATTTATCATAAAACCATCCATCATAATAATCATCAAATTTACGTTTATTCCATGATAATGTGTACGAAGCATTAAACGTCAGTCTTTTATTATTATAACAAAGGTCTGTTTCTATGCCATAGAATTTTCCTTTTCCATCCAGCACTTCTTTATCCCAGTTGTTGGCTGGTGGTTCAAACCCCATCCAGTTACTATATTGTAACATGTGACTGGTTGTTTTATAGAACCCTTCTACAGAAAAGACAAATTTAGAAGATGGCTGGAAATAGATGCCTGCAGCAAATTGCTTAGAGCGCATTGGATGTAGGCGTGATGTGGTAGGAACCCAATAGTCAGTAGGCATATCGAGATAGGTGTTGGCCACCTTGTGCACAAATTGAGTCATTTCGGTATACGAGAATTTTATAGAAGTTTTGGAGCTCAGTTGATATTTGATAGCCACACGAGGGTCAATGGTATTAAATGCTTTGCCACTTATAAAAAATAAAGTATAATTAAATCCCAAATTAGCACTCCATTTTTCTGTCAAGTTGATATCATCTTCTCCATATAAGGACGTTTCCTGAGCAATATGGTAATTATGCCCATGAATATTGATTGTATCCACTCGTTCGTCAACATAACCATAATAGTCTAGTTGTGAATGGGTTTGAGGCTTGAACGTATGGTAGGTGTAATTATTCCCGAACCGAATGTGATGCTGAGGGTTAGGTCTATAATCGAACTCCGTTCTATAACCTATATCATTTATTGTGGAGTGATTATGACGTTCTTCATGGTCAACATCTGTAATAACATTGTTGTCGTTTTTGTTTGCTAATTCATCAATATAATCATAGACTGCGCGATTGTGTGAATAGACAATAGCGAAATTTGCGAATACTTTCGGCGAAAATAAATAATTCCAGTTAATAGCAATATTAAGGTTTCCCCAGTTGAAATGATTCTTTGTAAAGGATGTTTCATTAGAAGAACCACTGTCATCGTCTTTTACGGTGTAGTTATCTATACCAGAATAAATACTCAAGTAGGCTTTGCTTCGTTCTGAGAATATATGGGTAATTTTACCATTGATATCGTGAAAGGAATAATCAATATTAAACTTCTCACCATCGTCACCTTGGTTGTGATTTGTTATTGCTAATATTGGTTTGAGGATAAGATCAATCCAACTACGACGGATGCCAAAATTAAAAGATGTTTTTCCTTTTACAATAGGTCCGTCTATTTGGAATCGTCCATCCATCATACCAATGCTATACATTCCGTGGGTATGTTCCATATCACCATCTTTTGTTCTAACATCTACGACCGATGAAGTGCGACCACCATAACGGGCAGGGAAGCCACTTTTATAAAAATCGACATTTTTAATAACATCCGTATTAAATGATGAGAAAAGTCCCAAAGAATGATTAACCTCATAGAGCGGTGAACCGTCAATCAAAAAAAGATTCTCGTCAGCATTACCACCATGAACAAATAACCCTGTAGCACCTTCAATCCCTTCTGCTACACCTGAAGATGACTGTAATGTCTTTATTACATCAGGAGAACTCATCAGAGAAAATTCTGTATTGATATCATTGTGTGTAAGTGATTTCTTACCAGTCTGCGTGGTATATAATGGGGAATTCAGATTGCCATGTACCACAATCTCTTCTAGGTTGGAATTTTGCTTGAGTCGTATAGCTAACTGTATATCTCGATCAAGATTTATTTCTTCTGCTTTATCATCGTATCCCACGTATGAGACTCGTAGTTTATGGTGTCCCTGAGGTAAGGTTATACTGAAGAATCCATATTCATTGGTCGTGGTACCTTTGCCTGTTGTGGCATCCAAAACCGTGGCATTAATAAGAGACTCTCCGTTTTCTTCACTTACGTAGCCGCTAAGAGTATGACTATTGGAACGTATCAACACGTGGCTTTTTTTCTTACGCAACAAGATATATTGACCATTAACAGACCAATCAAAATCCAAGCCATTAAATAATGTTTTAAGTGATTCGTTTAAAGACATTTCTTTTAAAGAAGGACCCTCATAAATAATATCCAGATTCAAGCTTCCATCGTATATGAAATTTACTTTTTTTATCTGTTGGATATATTCCATTTGATTTTTAACTGTTACCTTAGATTTAGCACTAATGTTTAAAGAGATAAATAATAAAGAAAATAAAATTATAAAGAGTTGTTTCATTTTTAATAGAGAATTCATTTTGATAGATTATGGCTTTTGGATTTTCACATTTAGAACGTTATTGATTATGTCGATAATCTCATCAATGTCTCCTGCCTGGAAATTACCACTAAGTGTCTTATCTGTTGCTGCTGAACAGCTCAACGGAATATGATGATATGAAGATAACTCTTCGAGTACAACTTTTAGTGGTGTCTTATCGAATATAAACCTATGAGTAGCCCATGTAGTTTGGTTTATACTTCCCGCATTTACAACTTGGGGAATCTCTGCCTCATTGTTTAGATTGGCCTTCATTCCTTTGGTTAATATTATACCATTATCTTTACCCTTTAAAGAAAATCTGACCTTTCCACAAACAACATATACGTTGGATCCTGATTCTGATTCTGTTATCTGAAACTGGGTACCGAGAACAGTTACATGAACTTTTGATCCTGTAACATCAAAAGGATGTGCTTTGTCATGTTTTACCTTAAAGAAAGCTTTTCCTGTCATCTCTACTGTGCGACAATCTTCTGGATCGTAAGAAAGTGAAGAATGGGGAGATAATGTAACTGATGTACCATCGGGTAAAATGAAACTCTTTATCGTGTCCTGAGCTATCAGATTGTGATTGCTCTTATTAAACGTAATTCCCCAAACCACACATAAAAGTATTGATGCAGCAATACCGGCTGTATACCATACAGTATGATGTTTGCGTTTGAATCCATTATTCCTTTTGAACTTTTTAAAAGCTTTGCGAGTGTCAAGCTTACCGTCCTGATAGTGCTTTAACACAAAATGAAGCCACTTATCTTGAATTTCATTCATAATCGTAGTTTTATTCTTTTCAAAATATGACTAAAAAAAAGAAAAAACCACTATCTGAAAAAGGCATAATTTAAGCAAAAATAAAATTATAGATATTTTTTGCTCCTGATTTTAGTGCCTTGAGAGCCTTGCTCATTTGATTTTCAACGGTGTTTTCGGAAATTCCTAACTTCCTTGCAATATCTTTATACTTCATCCCATCACGTTTATTTAAAAGAAATATTTCACGTCTTTTAGGTGGTAATGCTTCTATTGAAGTCCATAATTTTGCCTCTTGTTCGGAACGATCTATCTCATTTTCATCAAAAATATAACTCCCTATGTCAGAAATTTGGATATCATGATCTATCAATGATTCTTTTCTAAGCGAATCAATGCTTTTATTCCTTACCATGGAATACATATACTGCTTTATATTAGTAATATCACTGTTCATACATACACGTTGCCATAATTCGGCAAAACAATCCTGAACAATATCCTCAGCTAAATCAACATCAGCTACATAATGTAGAGAATACAGACAGAGTGGTCTATAGTAGAGCTTGAATAGTTCATCAATGTTATCTATCATGCGACTTGTATTTACTGTAACACCAGTATATATGACTGTCTTCTGTTATTTATTTCTCAAATATATTAAACGGCATAATTTTTTACCGGTAACAGTCTTAAAAATATTGTCGTAACAAGTTTCTACATTATTACGGGGTAATTGATCTTCGAAAATGTTGACAAGGAAATCAGCTTCAACGAGAATTTGATAGTCGATACTATCGATGTGACTGTAAGTATGATGATGACCTACAAGATAACTCACGCGTTGTGTCATCTCCGTGGTTGCTCCCCATGCAGACATGAGCTCCTCAGCCTTGGCCGGACCTTCCTGTTCCTGAAGCTTTCCGTCACAACGACCATATTTGGCTTCAGCAGGTTTGATGCCTACGTCGTGGACTACAGATGCGGCTTCGAGGGTCAGTAATGATTCGTCATTTAGTCCTTCTCCTTCGCCAATTATCTTGGCGAAAGAGTGAACTTTAATGAAATGTTGTATCCTTTTTGCATCACCCTCAAAGTAATTTATGGTGAGACTTATCAAATCGTTTATTTCCATTGATGTTATTTTATTTGTAATACGTTGTGACACAATATCTTTGATGGTTTAGCCTTAAACATGACGTTTGCCCGGATGTCAGTCACTGATGCTCCAAAGTGTGCCTGATATGTTCCGGCGTCAGTCACCCATGACTGGAATGCTTCGTCATAAGATGCCAGGTCGTAATTATTAAATGTCATGGTTAGTTTCTGACTCTCTCCAGGCTTCAGCTCTCTGGTTTTTGCAAAAGTCTTTAATTCGCAGAATGGTTTGTCCAGTTTTCCTTTGGGGGCTGTTATGTACAGTTCAACTATTTCTTTGCCGGCTTTGTTACCATTATTGGTTATCGTAACAGTAGCTACATAATGATTACCTTTCTTGGCAATGTCAGCCTTTGAGTAAGCAAACGTGGTATAGCTAAGCCCATAACCGAATGGATAAGAAACGGTCTTGTCATTGGTACAGAAATAACGATAACCGACATAGATTCCCTCCTCATAATTGGTTGTACCTATATTTGGTAAAGCTTCTATCTGTTCAGGTTTGAGTTGCCAGTCATTACGGTAGCTGTAATCCTTAGGGAAATTACTCGTCGATGGCACATCGCTCAAGTTAATAGGGAAGGTGACTGGAAGTTTTCCTGATGGATATGAGATACCCTTCAATAGATCCGCAATGGAATTTCCTCCTTCTTGTCCGGGCTGCCATGTGAGCAGAATAGCATCAGGCTGATCTTTCCATGAGGCCGTTTCAATAGGACCTCCAATATTGAGGATGACTACGACCTTTTTTCCTTTCTGGTGGAAAGCATTGCAAACTCCTTCAATCATCGCTTTCTCGTCATTTCCTAAGGTGAAATCTTCAAAATAACGGTCGGAACCTTCGCCAGAACTGCGTCCGATAGTAACAATGGCAATATCGTTTTTGTCCACCGCATTGAGATAGGCATCATTACCGATGGTCGGCTCTTTCATACGTGGTTTCGGAAAGAACCAATTGCCTGCCAGATTGCCCATTTCGGCATCTTGTTCTAGTTTTCCATATTTGATATACTGAGTGTAGAGCTTGGTAAGCAAGGTGTCAGTGGAATAACCTGCATTCTTTAGTCCTTCCATAAGATCAACTACATAAGCCTTGTTGACATCTCCAGAACCTGTCCCACCTGCAATCAGATTATATGATGTCGTGCCAAAAATGGCAATGTTTTTAATGTTATTATTCAACGGTAAGAGTGATTCCTGGTTCTTGAGAAGTACCATTCCTTCTACAGCCGACTGACGTGTTATTTTAGCATGAGCGGTGAGGTCTGGTTTATTACTATATTTATATCCTGCGTAACGTGGGGTCTTAACAATATATTCAAGTACACGTTTAACGCAGATGTCTACATCCTTAATATTGAGAACACCTGCTTTTACTTTGGCAATGATATCTTCTATCTGTTCCTTGCTTCCCGGCATCATCAGATCATTACCAGCCTGTATTTGGGCTACTGTATTGCGTTTTCCTGTCCAGTCGGTCATAACGAGTCCCTTATATCCCCATTCATCTCGCAAAATAGTGGTGAGTAAGTCATGACTCTCTTGCGTATAAGTTCCGTTGATCTTATTATATGAAGACATGATTGTCCATGGATTACTCTGACGTACAGCTATCTCGAATCCTTTGAGATATATCTCCCGAAGGGCTCTTTCACTGACAATAGCATTATTCTTTAAACGATTGCTTTCTTGATTATTAGCTGCAAAATGTTTAATGGATACTCCAACCCCATTGTTCTGTATTCCATTGACAATAGCTGAGGCAATATGGCCACATAATACAGGATCCTCAGAATAATATTCGAAGTTGCGTCCACAAAGTGGATTGCGCATGATATTCATTCCGGGACCTAAGATCACATCAACTCCATATTCTTTAACTTCGTCGCCTATGGCCTTGCCGACACTATTTACTAAATCGATGTTCCATGATGATGATAGGCAAGTGCCGATAGGGAAACCAGTGCAGTAGTAGGTGTTTTTATCTCCTGGACGTGTGGGATTGATACGCAATCCTGCAGGACCATCTGACACGACGGTATTTGTGATACCTAGTCTATGAAATGCTTTGGTCATGCCCGCAGCTCCGGGTATTATATCTTTTGAATTGGGATCAATATCTGATGGTAATCCGAAATATGAATTGCCTGTAGTGTATCCCACTAGTAGCGATGCCTTCTCCTCTAGACTTAAGGCATTGACTACTGCATTAATGTTTGTACTGTTGAGCTTGGATTGCGCCATTGTGGTTAAAGGACAAATGGTTACAATCGCAATGATTAATGATGTCAGTTTTTTCATGTTTTGTATAGTATTAAAATAAAATCAGTTGACCGAAGACCGATCAACTGATTCTATATTAGGTATTTAAGTGACCGGAATTAATATGCGAAAAGAGGATAAGAAGCCATTGTCTCGTTCACTCTCTTGCGAACACTTGCAATTACATTTTCATCCTCAGGTGCGTTGAGAACTTCTTCAATCAAACCTGCAATCATTACCATAAGGTCTTCCTTGGCTCCACGACTGGTCAAAGCCGGTGTTCCCAGACGAATACCACTGGTTTGGAATGCGCTACGACTGTCATAAGGTACCATATTCTTATTAGCTGTGATGTCAGCTGCAACGAGTGCAGTCTCAGCCACCTTACCTGTAAGATCCGGATATTTAGAACGAAGGTCAACAAGCATAGAGTGATTATCTGTACCTCCACTTACAATGGTGAAGCCACGTTTGATAAGTTCGTCAGCAAGAACCTTTGCATTTTTCTGTACCTGAGTTGCCCACTCCTTGAATTCAGGTTGGAGTGCCTCACCGAAAGCGACAGCCTTAGCTGCTATGACATGCTCAAGAGGACCACCTTGTGTTCCTGGGAATACTGCGCTGTTAAGTAACTGACTCATCATCTTGGTAACACCCTTAGGAGTTTTCTTGCCCCATGGATTCTCAAAGTCTTTGCCCATAAGGATAATACCGCCACGTGGGCCACGAAGTGTCTTGTGAGTGGTAGATGTTACAATATGAGCATATTTTAGTGGATTTTTCAAGAGACCTGCTGCGATAAGACCTGCTGGGTGTGCCATATCTATCATAAGAAGTGCACCTACAGAATCGGCAATTTTACGCATGCGTTCGTAATCCCATTCGCGGCTGTATGCAGATCCACCACCGATAATCAATTTCGGATGACATTCATTAGCCAACTTCTCCATTTGATCATAGTCTACGCGACCTGTTTCCTTATTGAGGTCGTAACCTACAGCATGATATAATATACCAGAGGTGTTGACTAAAGAACCATGTGAAAGGTGACCTCCGTGCTCAAGGTTAAGTCCCATGAACGTGTCACCGGGATTAAGGCATGTAAGTAATACAGCAGCATTAGCCTGTGCACCAGAATGAGGTTGTACGTTAGCGAATTCGGCATCGAAAAGTTTACAAACACGTTCAATGGCAATGTTCTCTACCTGGTCAACCACACCGCAACCGCCATAATAGCGTTTGCCAGGAAGTCCCTCAGCGTATTTGTTCGTCAGACACGAGCCCATAGCTTGCATTACTTCGTCACTGACAAAATTCTCTGATGCGATAAGCTCCATACCCTTAAGCTGGCGTTGATGCTCTTTCTCGATTAGGTCAAAAATCTCTTGATCTCTTTTCATTATTGCTTATTTTTGATAAATTATAATACTCTAATTTATGGGTGCAAAATTACTTATTATTTCTGTTATATGCAAATAAATAAGGTGGAAATCTCATACGAGTTCCACCTTGTTAATATCTTGTTCTTTTTCGCAGTAGTGACATTTCAACGTTCCATTTTCCTTGTCGACTACATGAAAGAGAGTCTCCATCGGCTCGTTGTTGGTGATGCATTTGGGATTATTACATTTCACAATACCACGTAGCTCGTCAGGAGTCCTCACATCTTTCTTCTCAACCACATCAAAATCGCGTATAATATTAAGCACAATATTTGGGGCTACAACAGATAGACGGGAGATTTCTTCGTCTGTGAAAAACTTATCCGCTACCTTGACAATACCTTTCTGACCTATCTTTTTTGAAAGAAAATTCATACCGATCGTTACCGGAGTCTTCAGATGTTGGAGTTCTAGCAGGTTCACAACCTGAAATGTCTTATCTGTTGGAATATGATCGATTACTGTTCCGTTCTCAATAGCGGCAACTAACATTTCTTGTCTTTTCATAATTGCTTATTTGATAAGTGTATTGTCCTTTTTAATATCATCCAGTGTTATACCTAGCACATCACATATGATTGCTTGACGAGCATATAGTCCGTTGCGTGCCTGTTCAAAATAATATGCGTGTGGATTATCGTCAACATCGTAGGCGATCTCGTTGACACGTGGTAGGGGATGAAGTATCTTCATGTTTTGGCGTGCGTTTTTCAGCATATCATTTCGTAGAATATAGACATTTTTCACCTGTTCATATTCCATCAAGTCGGAGAAACGTTCTTTCTGTACACGTGTCATATAAATGATATCAGCATCGATAATTTCTTTTTCATTGAAATCAGTATGCTCTATATATTTAATGTGATTTTGTTTACAGTAAATCTTATATTCATCTGGCATAGCCAGTTCCTTAGGTGCAATGAAATGGAATGTCGGTGAGAAGTGACGCATTGCCATAATTAATGAATGGACCGTACGACCGTATTTCAAATCACCTACTAGGTAGATGTTCAGGTTCTCAAGTGTGCCTTGAGTCTTGTAGATTGAATAGAGATCGAGCATTGTCTGCGAAGGATGTTGGTTTGCTCCGTCACCGGCATTGACGATCGGCACGGGTGCAATCTCACTTGCATATCTTGCAGCTCCTTCAAGATAATGACGCATAACAATTACGTCTGCGTAATTGGATACCATCATTGTTGTATCTTTAAGGGTTTCACCTTTAGTGGAACTAGTCACTTTGGGATCGGTAAAACCGATAACACGGGCACCAAGGCGGTTGGCTGCTGTTTCAAAACTGAGTCGCGTACGAGTCGACGGTTCAAAAAAAAGTGTTGCAACAACTTTGCCTTTTAGAACTTCTCTATTAGGGTGCTTCTCAAATTCCTGAGCCATCTCAATCATGTAAGTAATCTTCTCTCGAGACAAGTCAGCAATCGTTACTAAACTATGGCTTTCCATTATTTTGTTTTATATTTGAAATCGACCGCTAAGTTACATATTATTTTTAATTTATTGGCGATAATTCAAGAGAAAATTGTATTTTTGCAGAAAATAAAGATCAATAACGCGTATGCGGATACAAAAAATAATGCTTAAATAGGCATGAGAAAGACTTTTATTCATTTTCTTTGGACATTGTTGACCATATGTATTTTGGCAACAATAATCTCTTTTACGGCTATATATCATGGTTGGATCGGATATATGCCCCCTGTCGAAGATCTTCAGAATCCTATTAATAGATATGCAACTCAGGTTATCTCAGGTAGATCGGAAGAGCGTCGTGTAGGGAAAGAGTGTTCAG
>OBMA010001602.1_pt1 | contig 13775 bp, 11 predicted proteins | sample 1539141 | NCBI WGS metagenome assembly OBMA01 (sample SAMEA3991484, study PRJEB22521) | metagenome | biome: anthropogenic terrestrial biome; feature: sewage plant; material: raw primary sludge | place: Sweden | collected 2012-09-26 | reverse complement strand
GAAAAAGACAGCCGGTATAATATTTCCATTTTCAAGAAAAGGCACGATCAGATCGAGATGAAAATTATAGAACTAAAAAACCTGATTATTAAATATTATCCGGCAGAAGGGGGTAACTTACTTAACAGTGTTTTGTTCGACATTTTTTCTTGCGAACAGGATTTAGCTTCACATAGTAAAGTGGAAGACTTTCTGTTTACTCCGGCAATTCTTGAACTGGAAAAAAATCAACGCTAAGCTATGACCATTAATTTGAATATCGTAGTTGCCGATCCATCCGTTATCATACGAAGTGGATTTGATGCAACATTAAAACGGATTCAGGGGTTGCGTTTTCATATAGATGAGGTTTCGGCTATAGATACTTTATATGAATACCTTAAGAAACGTAAACCTGACATTTTAATTATAAATCCAGCATTGTTAGGGTATGCTTCCCTCTCTATGCTGCGGGAAGAATGTGCCTGCCCGAAATTGAAATGCGTAGCTTTACTCTATGCCGTGGCAGAACGATCGCTTCTGAATCAGTACGACGAGTTTATTACTATATATGATTCTGCAGAGGAGATAAAAAACAAGCTCGAGAAGATATCAATCCAGGAGGAAGAGGATAAAACGGAGGGTGATGACGAACTTCAAACCTTGAGTAGCCGTGAAAAAGAAATTGTAGTGTGTGTGGTGAAAGGGCTTACCAACCGTGAAATCGCAGAACAGCTTTATTTATCGGCTCACACGGTAATTACTCATAGACGAAATATTGCAAGGAAACTCCAGATTCACAGTGCGAGCGGTCTTACTGTTTACGCAATCGTAAATAAATTGGTCGAACTGGGAGATATAAAAAAATAACCGATCAAGTTTTCAGTATGAAGCTCGACCGGTTATTTCTTTAATTTTCAGATTTTCTACTTTTTAGAGAAGAATTCTTTCTCTTTCCATTCCCTCATCAGGTCGGACATAGTTTCTTTCACACTCATTATGCGGCTTGCACGGTAGGCATTAGAGCCGGCAAATGCGTATCCATTGTTGAAGTTTCCTTTAAATGCATTGTAAAGCGCAAGCATGATGCAATAAGGACTTTTGGATATATCACATGTTTTAATGCAGTGGAAAGGACATGATTTGGGTTGTTTGATTCCCTCTTTAACCTGCTGAATGAACGAACTGCCAATCGCTCTTCCGGGCATTCCCACAGGGCTTTTTATTATTTCGATATCCTCCTGTCGCGCTTTGATATACTGCTCTTTGAAGGCAGTAGATGCATCGCACTCATCAGTGGTTACAAAACGGGTTCCTAACTGTACGCCTGATGCTCCAAGTTCCATCATGCGATAAATATCTTCTCCTGTGTAGATTCCTCCTGCTGCTATCACGGGAATTTTTTTGTTGTACTTTTCTTCAAAAAGAGCAACCTCCTGGACTACCTGAGGTAAAATTTCTTCTAAAGAAAAATGTTCATCTTCCAATTGGTTTTCCTTATAACCAAGGTGACCACCGGCTTTTGGACCTTCCACAACCACTGCATCGGGCAGATAATTGTACTGGCTCATCCATTTTTCGCAAATAATGCGAACTGCACGGGCTGAAGATACGATGGGAACAAGCTTGGTTGTGCTGTCTTTCTGCAGAAAGCTTGGCAAGTCGAGCGGAAGACCTGCTCCACTGAAGATAATGTCAGCCTTTTCAGCTATGGCTGTCTTTACCATATCGGCAAAATTCGTCATGGCAACCATCACGTTTACACCGATAATACCTTTAGCTTTCTCACGAGCTTTTTTCAGCTCTTCTTTAAGTCCGAGAATACTTGCTTCACCAAAATTGCTGGAGAGTTTATTATATAAAAGTCCTAATCCGGCGCTGGAGATAACGCCGATGCCTCCTTCGTTTGCGACTGCCGAGGCAAGGCCTGATAAGGAGATACCTACGCCCATCCCACCTTGGATAATGGGTACATGAACCTTTAGGTCTCCGATTGTCAATGTTTTCATCTGAATTGTTTCTAAATACAGGCCACAAAGTTAATACATTATATGGATTCAAGTATATTAATGAAATAAATATTGCACAGGAGGTGTGAAATTGTGCAACAAAAAAAGAGTTGCCTGTTATTGGGCAACTCTTTTCAATATATTTACTGCTAAACAATTAGTTCACGGGGATATATCCGACATCTTTTACTGTTTTCTGACCTTCGGCAGAAAGAATGTGATCGATAAACGGTTTTACTTTTTTCTCATTCTTAACATCGTAGTAATAGAATAGAGGACGTACAACCGGATACGATTTGTTTTTTGCATTGGCAAAAGAGGGTTCTATATACTTTTTACCTTTATCGTAGGAAATGTGAATTGGCTTTACCTCCTTATTCAGGTAAGCGAGTCCTACGTAGCCGATGGCTCCTTTAGTCTGACCAACGGACTGAATAATAGCTCCGGTGGCAGGCATGCTTAAGATACCATTCTTATAGTTCTTATTTTTCAGGACACTCTCTTTGAAGAATTCGTATGTTCCTGATGAGGTTTCGCGTGAATAAGCCACAATCTTAAGATCGGCTCCCCCAACTTCCTTCCAGTTGGTTATCTTACCTGTAAAGATTGCTTCTACCTGTTCGCGAGTCAGGTTTGTAACCTTATTTGAAGGGTGAACAACTACAGATAAAGCATCATAGGCTATAATTACCTCTTTGGTAGTTTTTCCTGCTTGTTGCAATTTAACCTTTTCGTCGAATTTCATTTTACGGGAGGACATGGCAATGTCGGTTGTTCCTTCCATCAGGGCAGAAATACCTACTCCGGAACCACCTCCGGTTACTGTTATTCTGGCACTTTTGTTTTTATTCATGTAGTTTTCGGCTTCCGTTTGAGTAAGCGGCAGCACAGTATCACTTCCTTTTATTTTCTGCGCAAATACATTCGAGGTAAGTAGGCAGGCCATAGCTGCCAGTAAAATTGTCTTTTTCATTTTCGAATTGCTTAGTTAATGAATGTAATCTATTAAAATTTATATTGTAAACGTACTGTAAGCACGTTGTCTTTTCTGTCACTTTCGTATCCGCTTACGTTGGCACTTTTCTCATTTGAATTGATTTCATAATATGCCTGCAGTCTCACATTCTTGCTGAAACGGTATAAGGCTCCTATTCCAATGGTGCTTTGCGCCAGATCGGTTTTACTTGTATTTGATCCTGCAAGTCCGACTTCGTCCTTTTGTAAATCGGTATTCGGATCGTAGGTGTCGTATTTCAGCACAGCCGAGAATGGCGACGATCCGATATCTTGTATCAGGTAGAAGAAGTAACCGATAAACGGACGTTTGTATAATGCATTTTCCGGCGAATTTGTGGGACGCGCACTGTAATTCGGACTCTTACTGCTTCCTGCAATTCCAGGTTGTATCCCCAGTAATCCTTCTGCACGCAAGGTTGTTTTACCCATGGCCGTCAGGATGCTGAACTGGCCATCCATACCTACGTATTCACGTTTCATATAAGTGCCTGTTGTTCCTTTGTCTACTACCCTAAACTCTTTTCCAACCATTTCATAGGCTGTAGTTGTCGGGTTGTAAACACTTCCGTTGTAGTAAGAAACTCCAAGACCCCATTGGGCATAATCTCCAATTGTTTTTTCGGCACCCAGACGTCCGATAAAGTCTTTGCGGCTATCGGTTTCTTTATTGATGCTATTTCCTGCAAAAAGACCGGCCTCCAGCTTTAGAAAATAAAACTTGCTTTCCTTAACCGGTTGCAAAGTAAGCATCAAAAGACCGGCCTCCAGCTTTAGAAAATAAAACTTGCTTTCCTTAACAGGTTGCAAAGTAAGCATCGCTCCCAAGTCTCTCTCGTCGGGAAAGAAATCCTGTATGATTGTAGCACGTTCCGGACTTTCAAGGTTACTCGTTGAATAAGGAATTTCGTATCCAAACGGACGGTTAAAAACTCCGACAGTCAGGCTGCTCCTTTTTGTCCAGGGATCTTTCACTCCGATATATAAATCCCGGTAACTTACTCCTTTGTCGTTCACCTCAATCTGAACAGCCCCGGTACCTATCCCATCGTTGTATTCGAACTTGATACGACCACGTCTTATTCCTATACGGTTAAAGCCTGCATCAGCATTTTCATTCTTGTCGCCAACTTTAAGAGAGGCATCTTCTTCACCATATTGATACTGTCCCTGTATGTAAGCCGAAGCTTTGAATTTACTTAATCCCTTAACGAGCTTATCCAATGTTTCGCTCTGTTCTTCCAGAGCCGTAATTCTTTGTTCCTGGTCGTTTTCCGGTTCTTGGGCAAAACCCAACAGAGGACACAACGCCAATAGCATTGATACAAAAATTTTTCCTGATTTCATCCTAACTTTGTTGGTTACTGTGAATAAATAATTCTAATCACTTTTCCGAGAGCAAAGTAACAGCATATTCGTTTCACACTTATTGCGATGGTGTTACAAGAGTAAATAATATGTGTTACAAAAATGTTACACACCAATGCGCAAATCTAATTCATATAATTGTAAAACAAGTAATAAAATACGATTGTTCCGATTGATTAAGCATTCCAGAGCTCTTTTCGGTCGAATTATGAAAAAAGAGCGACTGCCTTTTAAGGGGAGCCGCTCTTCTATAGATTGCTTTATTTTATGCGTGAGTTTCAATCCATTTACGTGCATTTACAAATGCTTCGATCCATGGGGTAACCTGATCGTTTTCCTTGCGATCGTTCGGGTAGTAACCGCACTGCCAAGGGAAAATGGCCCGTTCCGGATGAGGCATCATAGCAAGATGTCTTCCATCTTTGCTGCAAACACCGGCAACGGAATAAGGTGATCCGTTCGGGTTGGCAGGATAGCCATCGTAATTGTATTTGGCAATCACGTTGTATTCCTTTTCTTCGTATGGGAACGAGAACTTTCCTTCTCCGTGTGCAATCCAGACACCTAGCTTGGTTCCGGATAAAGATCCCAGCATGATCGAATTGTTTTTAGGAATTTCCAATCCTACGAAGCCCGATTCAAATTTGTGAGAATCATTATGAACCATCTTGTGTTTCACTTCGTGTTCGGGATAGAGCAATTCAAGCTCCGCCATCAACTGACATCCGTTACAAATACCAAGACTCATTGTATCTTTACGTGCATAGAAATTATCCAGTGCCTTTTTTGCTTTCTCGTTGTACAAGAAACCTCCGGCCCATCCTTTGGCAGAGCCCAATACGTCCGAATTAGAGAATCCGCCGCAGAAAACGATGAAGTTGCAATCTTCCAGTGTTTCCCTGCCGGAAGCCAGGTCGGTCATATGAACATCTTTCACATCGAAGCCTGCGAGATAAAGGGCGTAAGCCATCTCTCTTTCGCCGTTGGTTCCCTTTTCACGGATAATAGCCGCTTTAACACCCGATGGCGTACGACGATCGGCCGAAATACCATACGAAGAGAGCTTGCCTGTAAAGTTCTTGTGGAACTTATACTGGATCGGCTGCATCTTATAGTTTTCAAAACGATTGCCTGCACAGGTCGATCCGCTCTGCTTAACATCTAATTTGTAAGAAGATTCATACCATACGTCACGCATATAGTCGATTCCGAAATGATATTGAACACCCTCTTTCGAAACCAGGATATGACGTTCGTCTGTTGGTTTAGCAATACGGGCAAAGCCTACGCCGTTTTCTTCCAACAGCTTTTCTACCTCTTTCTTATTTCTTACCTGAATCAGGATACCCGGATTTTCGGCAAACAGAATCTTAACAATATCTTCTTCGGCAATTGTATCCAGGTTAACTTCAAGTCCGCCTTCAACATTGGCAAAGCACATTTCCAGCAATGTGGTAATCATACCACCGGCCGAAATATCGTGACCCGCAAGTACAAGTCCCTTTTCGATCAATTCCTGAACCGAGTTGAATGCATCGCGGAAATATTCGGCATCCTTAACTGTTGGAACCTCGTTACCCAGTTTATTCAATGTCTGAGCGAAAGCAGAGCCTCCTAGTTTGAGAGAATCGAAGGAGAAGTCTATATAATATATGTATGTATTTTTATCGTGTACCAGCACCGGTGATACGATCTTCTTAACATCACTTACTTCAGCTCCGGCAGAGATGATTACAGTTCCGGGTGATAAAACCTTTTCATCACCATATTTTTGTGTCATCGACAATGAGTCCTTACCTGTAGGAATATTAATTCCCAGACTGCAGGCGAAATCCGAAGCCGCTTCAACCGCAGCATACAAACGGGCATCTTCGCCTTCGTTGCGGCACGGCCACATCCAGTTGGCACTTAGGGATACACCCTCAAGCTTGTCGGTAAGAGGCGCGAACACGATGTTGGTCAGCGATTCGGCAATAGCCATTACAGATCCGGCAGCCGGATCAACCAGTGCAACCTGCGGCGCATGGCCGATTGATGTAGCTATACCCGCTTTGCCGCGATAGTCCAATGCTACAGCTCCCAGGTCGCTTAACGGTAACTGAATCTCTCCCTGACATTGCTGACGGGCAACCTTTCCTGTTACTGAGCGGTCCACCTTGTTTGTCAACCAATCTTTACATGCCACAGCTTCAAGCTGCAACACGTTTTCAAGCGATTGATGCAGCTCCGATTCTTTATAAACCACCGGTTCGAACGATTCTACAACCGTACTATCGGTCATCACCGTTTTGGGTGCTTTACCAAACATATATTCGAGCTTGATGTCGATGGGTTTAACACCATCGGCCTGTTCGAATACAAATTCCATATCATTAGTCGTTTCACCAACCACGTACATCGGGGCACGTTCACGATCGGCGATACGCTTCATCATTTCAATTTCTTTTTCAGGAACAAGAATTCCCATTCGCTCCTGACTCTCGTTTCCTACAATTTCCTTAGCAGAAAGAGTCGGATCACCGATTGGCAATTTGCTCATATCGATATGTCCTCCGGTAGCTTCAACCAATTCCGACAAGCAATTCAAGTGACCGCCGGCACCGTGGTCGTGAATAGATACGATGGGGTTGTTATCCGATTCTGAGATGGTGCGGATTACGTTTGCCGCACGTTTCTGCATCTCGGGATTTGCACGTTGAACCGCATTAAGCTCAATGCCGCTTGTAAACTGACCGGTATTAACCGACGATACGGCACCACCACCCATACCGATACGATAGTTGTCGCCACCCAGCAGAACCACCTTCTCGCCCGGAGCGGGATTTCCTTTCAGGGCATCACGCATATTTGCGTAACCAACACCCCCTGCAAGCATGATTACCTTGTCGTAACCATATTCTTTATTGTTTTCGGCATGTTCGAACGTAAGCACCGAGCCGCAAATAAGCGGTTGTCCGAATTTATTTCCAAAATCGGAAGCTCCGTTGGAAGCCTTAATCAATATCTGCTCCGGAGTCTGATATAACCAGGCGCGCGGATTCAGAATGTTTTCCCATGAGCGGGCACCCTCGGTACGAGGATACGAAGTCATATAAACCGCAGTTCCGGCAATAGGCAAACTTGCTTTACCACCACCCAGACGGTCGCGGATTTCACCTCCTGTACCAGTCGCCGCACCGTTAAAAGGCTCTACGGTGGTAGGGAAGTTATGTGTTTCCGCTTTCAGGGAGATTACGGTTTTAATATCTTTGATTGTAAAATAATCGGGCTTGTCGCCACTTGCCGGAGCAAATTGCTCAACAACCGGACCTTCATTAAACGCTACGTTATCTTTGTATGCAGAAACCAGTCTGTTGGGGTTTTCGGCAGATGTCTTCTTAATGAGGTTGAATAGAGAGCTTTCTTTTTCTTCTCCGTCAATAACAAAAACACCACCGAATATTTTATGACGGCAGTGTTCGGAGTTTACCTGCGCAAAGCCATATACTTCGCTGTCGGTAAGCTTACGGTTTAATTTCTGACTAACTTCGTTAAGGTAAACCACCTCATCCTCGCTAAGAGCCAATCCCTCTTGTTTATTGTATGTTTCAATATCTTCGATATACACAATCGGATCGGGCTGCTTGCTAATCTTAAAGATATCTTGTGTCAGTCCGTTGTAAATACGTTGCAACATCGGATCGTGTTCTGCATTTCCCGAAGCAACCGGGAAATATTCTTCAATACGGAGGATTCCTGAAATTCCCATATTCTGAGTGATTTCCACCGCGTTGGTACTCCAGGGAGTAATCATTTCGCGTCGGGGACCTACATACCAGCCTTCCAGGGTTTCGGACTGAAGAGGAGTAGCCTGGCTGAATAACCAGATAAGTTTCTGGACATCTTCGTTTGAGAAAGGAGCAGCTGTTTCTACAGCCAATACCGTTTGTGTTGAAGACTTGAAAAATAGAATCATATCGTCGATTTATTAGGATAATCAATTGACGGCCCAAGGGCCCTTGAACAAGGTGCAAAGATAGTGAAAAGCTTTCTTAATAACTGCTAATGTGCCATATTTTGTGTTTTAAACCGAGATAAGGAACTATATTTGCACTCAGAAAACAATCGGAGGTACTCATTTTTAACATGCTTGGAATCGTAAGTAAAGGAATAATTATAGGAATTTTAGTCTCTGCCCCCATGGGGCCTGTTGGAATGCTATGCGTGCAAAGGACCTTAAACAAAGGTCGTTTACATGGGTTGGTAACTGGTTTGGGTGCTACTTTGTCGGATATTGTGTATGCGATACTTACCTGTCTTGGTATGGGTGTGGTGGTAAACTTTGTGGAAGCAAACCAGGCGCCACTTCAGTTGCTGGGCAGTATTGTGCTGGGGGTATTCGGATATTATATTTATCAAAGCAATCCGGTACGAAGTCTTCGCAAGCAGCAGGAGAAAAAACTTTCCTTTACACAAGATTTTATTACAGCCTTTTTCCTTACCTTTAGCAATGTACTTATAGTCCTCCTTTATATAGGCCTTTTCGCCCGGTTCGGATTTGTATTGCCCGAACATTCTGTCTGGACCTTAGCAATGGGTATAGGCGGGATAGGTATTGGAGCGATTAGCTGGTGGTTTTTTATTACGTATATAATATCGAAATTAAGAAAGTGGTTTAATATCCGGGGGATTGGTGTTATGAACAGGATTGTTGGTTTTATTATCGTTGCGCTTTCCATCTTGGGAGCAGTTTCTGTAATATGGCCCTCTTTCCTTAATCTGCCAATGCTTCATATCTATTAAAGTGAAATGAAACGAATAAAGGTTCCTTATTTGAAGACACTAGATGTCCTCGATTTAACATCCATCGGTTTTCTGATGGAAGAAAAAGCCCATCGCGAAAGTATTGACGTCATAAATTGGGATGCTTATCCCTATAAGCCCATTGTCGCTTTTGATGTGGCAAGAGGAGATAAAGATTTGTATATCCGTTACTTTGTAAAGGGTAATTCGCTGCGTGCTATCCATATGACTGATAATTCACCTGTACATCAGGACAGCTGTGTTGAGTTCTTCATGCAGGTTCCGGGTGAGTCAACTTACATGAATTTCGAGTTCAACTGTATTGGCACCTGCGATGCGGCACGAAGACGTTCCCGTCAGGATAAAACGTCTCTCACAGAAGAGGAGTATGCACGCATCAGAAGACAATCCTCCCTCAAGCATACAGCCTTTGATGAAATTCAAGGTGTGCAGTCGTGGGAACTGATTGTTGCCATCCCATTTTCGTTGATGGGGCTGGATCCGAATTTCCTGCCGGAGAAGATCATGGCCAACTTCTATAAATGTGCCGATAATACGGCTTATCCACATTTTGTAAGCTGGAATCCCATCGACCTTCCGGAACCCGACTTCCATTGTCCGCGGTTTTTCGGAGAGCTTTATTTTTAATCCGGATACGTAAAACGAATTTAATTACTGGCATTGCGGGAGCTCACCATCCTGCAATGCTATTTTTTTATCCACCTTGTAAAAGTTATTTATCTTTTTTATGGTGCTGCAGGCCGTATAGGCATCGTGGCAATAGATTAAAATCTGTTTTTGCTGTACAGCCTCCTCAAGCATACGTACTTTTTCGTGATAGGATATTACAGGATAGGTGTCGTAAGCCGAAATCCACTCTGCGGATACCGAAGCGGCCAGCGGGATCACATCTCCTGCAAATACTACGGTACCCGAAGGATGATTCATGTATACGGCAAGCTGACCGGGTGTATGGCCGTTGTACAGACGCAACGATACCTCCTGGCACAGATCGGTGTCTTCAGATACAAGGGAAAGCTTCCCCGATTCCTCAACAGGCAGGAGGTTTTCAGGAAAGTAGGCATCTGCTTCCAAAGGGGTGGGGTGGATAAAGTTGTTCCATTGGGTCTCGCCAACCCAATAGGTGGCATTGGGGAAGGCCGGTCGTGCCGAATGAGAGGGTGAATCCTTTACCGTCGCATATCCGCAATGGTCGAAATGCAGATGCGAAAGTACCACGTCCGTCACCATGTCTGCCGTCACGCCTTTGCTTAACAGAGCCTCTTCCAGATCAATCAACTCCGAGAATTTATAATAAGACAAAGCCTTTAGTTGTTTGTTGCCGGCGCCTGTGTCGATCAATATCACCCTGCCGCATCCGGTTCTTACCAATACGCACCGCATGGTGAGACGACATTGGTTTTCGTCGTTGCAGGGATAACGTCTTTTCCAGGCCAACTTAGGGATGGCTCCGAACATAGCTCCTCCGTCTGCCAGGAAGTAGCCACTTTCAATTAGCTCAATTTTCATACAACTTCAGCTGATTTGAGATGATCCTTATATGCCCCCTCTTTAATCGAAGCGGCTTTGACCTGTAAATATAGGGAAGTTTAAAAGGATAGCGAAGCTTTTTATTAAAAAGCGACTCCATGGGTTGCCTTCTTCGCTATTTAATCGTACTTTTGCAGCAAAATCTGAGAAATGCGAAAAGTTCATTTAATCTCTGTTACAGAACCTATTGTTCTTGATTTGGCTCTTGCTATCAGAGAGAAGGGATACGAGGTTACTGCTTCAGGGAAAGACGTGTCCGAAGCCGATCTGCTTCGGTTGCGTAGTGCCGGCATTGTTTGTGCCGGTGACGGGTGGTTTCCTTCAACTCTTACAAAAGATATCCATTTTGTCGTTTTGGGGGCAGGCGTAAAGCAAGACAACCCCGAATTACAAAAGGCAAAGGAACTTGGCCTTCTCATCCAATCTATCCCTGAATTTATTTATCAGCGAACGAGAGAGAAGACCCGGGTTGTAGTAGCAGGAAGCCGAGGTAAGAAATCGATCATCTCGATGATTATCTATGCCCTCAAAAGGCAGAAACTTGCGTTTGATTATGCATTAAGTAGTGAAATATCGTTGCTACCCAGCAGAATCGGGCTGAGTTATCAGGCTCGTATTGCCCTGATCGAAGGAGACGAACATGCTACATCTGCACTCGAGAAACGTTTTCAGCTGGAGTTTTACAGACCCCATATTGCAGTCCTTTCAAATATTCAGTGGAAAGCAACGCCCGATCATGCTACACCCGAAGCCTACCTGGATACCTATAAAAGGTTCACGTTATCCATCGAACGGGAAGGTAAACTAATCTTTTTTGGAGAAGATCAGGTTGTTTCGGAGCTTGCTCAGCATGTACGCGAAGATATCACAGCCATTGCTTACGAACGCCATGTGGCGGAAGAAACAGAGGGAACAATGCAACTTATTACCCGGTATGGGAATTACCCGGTACGTATCCCGGATCGTTTCTTTTTAGAAAATATGAGTGCGGCACGGCTTGTTTGTCGTCACCTCGGGGTGAAAGATTCCGATTTTTATCAAGCAATTTCAGAATATAGTTTATCATTATAGCCTATGATTGTAGCGAATCAGAAACGGAAAGAAAATATAGCTGAGTATCTGCTGTATATGTGGCAGGTTGAAGACCTGATCCGTGCCAACCATTTTGATCTGGAAGCCATCCGTAAACAGGTGGTGGAACGGTATGATCAGCCGGCAGAGGTGAAAGAGGAGATTGCCCGCTGGTATGAAGAGCTGATCCAGATGATGCTTACCGAAGGGGTAAAGGAAGAGGGACATATCCAATTAAATAAGAATGTGATCATAACGCTTACCGATCTTCATCTGCGGTTATTGAGATCGCCCAAAGAGATGATATACGGTGCAGCCTATTACAAGACATTGCCTTATATTGTGGAGCTGAGGAGTAAATCGGGACAGACTAATATACCCGAACTGGAGACCTGCTTTTCGGCTATTTACGGTTACATCCTGCTGAAAATGCAGCAAAAGCCGGTAAGCGACCAGACGATGGAGGCCATTAAGCAGATCAGCAGTTTTCTGGGTATCTTATCCGAGAAGTATCGTATGGAGAAGGAGGGGAAATTAGAAATAGAGGAATAAGAAACATCCTTGTTAAAAACGAATCGTATGAAAAACATATTGGTTACAGGAGCCAACGGTCAGTTGGGCAACGAAGTGAGACTACTGGCCCAGCTCCATCCGCAATTTATCTTTTTCTTTACCGATGTAGATACCTTGGATATCTGCGATAAAGAATCTGTAAAGGCTTACATGGTATCCAACAAGATAGATTATGTATTAAATTGTGCAGCATATACCGCAGTGGATGCCGCAGAAGATAACAGTGCCTTGTGCGACCGGATCAACCGCGATGCCGTGGCAAATCTTGGCGAAGCAGCCGCCCGGGTGGGAGCGAAGGTGATTCATGTGTCGACCGACTATGTGTTTGACGGCACCTCCTGCAAGCCTTACCGCGAAAACGATCAGACTTGTCCGGTTTCTGCCTATGGCCGCTCGAAGTTGGCCGGAGAAGAGGCGCTTCTGGCCGTATGCAAAGACTCTGTGGTAATACGTACGGCATGGCTTTATTCACCTTTCGGCAATAATTTCGTGAAAACGATGCTTCGTCTGGGTAAAGAAAAGGAGAAGCTCACGGTGGTGTTCGACCAGGTAGGTACGCCAACCTATGCCGCCGATCTGGCTGCAGCGATGCTTTCTGTGATTGAAAATGCAGAAAAAGGGAGCTTCCTGGCCGGAGTATATCATTACTCCAACGAAGGCGTATGCAGCTGGTACGATTTTACGGTAAAGATACATCAGCTGGCCGGGATAACGGACTGCAAGGTGTTGCCTGTGGGCTCGGATTCGTATCCTACCAAGGCCCGCCGTCCACATTACAGTGTATTGGACAAGAGCAAGATTAAAGATACCTATCAGCTGGAAATTCCCCATTGGGAAGCCAGTCTGCGGATCTGTCTGGAAAGATTAGCCGCATCAAATTAAGTATATACATTATATTATATAGACAATGAGTCAGTTTTCAGAAGAGATCAGAAAGAGAAGAACGTTTGCTATTATCAGTCACCCGGATGCCGGAAAGACAACCCTTACCGAAAAGCTTCTGCTGTTTGGGGGAGCCATTCACGTGGCCGGTGCGGTAAAATCAAACAAGATCAAGAAAACCGCTACATCCGACTGGATGGAGATTGAAAAGCAACGTGGAATCTCGGTTGCTACTTCCGTGATGGGATTCAATTACGACGACTATAAAATCAATATTCTCGATACTCCTGGTCACCAGGACTTTGCCGAAGATACATTCCGTACCCTCACGGCGGTAGATAGTGTTATCATAGTGGTCGACATCGCCAAAGGGGTGGAGGCTCAGACCCGAAAACTGATGGAGGTATGCCGTATGCGTAAAACACCGGTTATTGTTTTTGTAAACAAGCTGGACCGCGACGGAAAGGATCCCTTCGATTTGCTGGACGAGATCGAAGAGGAGCTTCAGATCAATGTACGTCCCCTCAGCTGGCCCATCGATATGGG
>OBMA010001599.1_pt1 | contig 13783 bp, 22 predicted proteins | sample 1539141 | NCBI WGS metagenome assembly OBMA01 (sample SAMEA3991484, study PRJEB22521) | metagenome | biome: anthropogenic terrestrial biome; feature: sewage plant; material: raw primary sludge | place: Sweden | collected 2012-09-26 | reverse complement strand
CTTCTGCGACCAAACAATAATCACCTGTCCTTTTTCCAAATTCGGTTATGTATACCTGTAATTCAGGCTGCTTGACAATATCTTTCGAAGGTGGTTTCATACCTTCCGGAATAAATATTGCTTCATATAAAAAAACTGCTAAAACCGGTATTTCATTTTCTTCTATTTCTCTGATTTTATAACCCATCATATTTATCCTTTACTCTGTCATTTCTTTTTCATAAGTTTTGGAATAATGCTACATATCTACTCGATAGATTGTTTAGGATTTTATCGATGCTTCTTTCATGTTTTGCAATCCGTATTTTTTACATGTACTTTTGGAAAACATGATAATTCAAGACATACTGAAGCTTAACTATAAGAATAATTCCAGCACTTACTGCCAAAACAAATAAAAGTACAAAAGAGAATCCACGATCCGGGATATTTAAAATACCATATAGCCAATATCCAGAAATATACCCGTATATTATGACATAAGCAAAATATACAGCCGGAAAAATCAGCGCCGATAAAATTGATTTTATCGTTGCTTTCCTCTCACCTGTTGTAAATAGAAGTAATTCGATCGTTGCGATTATTGGATTGATAACATGTAAAAAGAGAAAACCTCCAGAGATACAGAACTCATTGACAAACACCATGCAAATGATAAATACCAGTTGCAACAAAATTACAGAATTCATATATATGAGTTGTGGAAAATCTTTCTTCTTTATCATGCCATAAACACCTCCGCAAATAAAGAGAATGCCAACAATTGTATTAGATAAAAAAGTGAGTTCATATTCATACATTCCGTTTTGAATTATACCAGGAAGATATGCAACTCCTACCGTTGCAATAAACAGAAATCCTGTCAAAATCATGCTGCACCATTTTATGTTTTTTATCTGACATTCCGTCTGATTTGCTATTTTCATACTCGCACCAATGAGAAAACACTTACTAATAATGCAATTGTCCATATTTTCTTCAACTTCATTAAATATCACCTCCATCACAAACTGGAATTTAACGAGCCATGCAAATACAGAAAATCAAACAGATGCGTCAAGCTTGCTTGTAAGCAACTGTCTGATTTTCTGTATTTATACGGCGACAGCCGACACGAAATAGATGCGAAGCATCTATGAGTGGGCATGGCTTGTTTCCATGGCAACTTCAAATTTTCACATTTGCATCTGCATTGTTTTTATCCATTCATCCAGAAATCTCATCTGTTCTTCTGTATGAAACCAATGCTCACCGCCAGTCATAACAGTAAGCTTTGCGTGATGATCATCTGCAAATTTCATTATTGTGTCATAAGAAGTAAGGTTATCATTTCGCCCATAAAGAATACTTGTAGGAACTTCCCATTTGATTGGATGTTCCTTTACATAGGTAAGATAATCCCATGACAGATTTTCACCGAAATCCGTTTCAATAGTTTTTCTATCCTGAAGTTCATCAGGCGTAACACACGCCCACAACATCATGTCGCCTATAAGCTTCTCCATATTGACGATCGGGGAAATAAAATATGCCTTTTCGATACTATCTGCTATCCCGGCATTCATTGTAAAAAAGGCTCCGATGCTGTTTGCAATCAGTATTACTCTTTTATATTTTAATTTAAGTTGTTCTATTTCCTTCTGTATCTCAGGTTTCGTCTCCCATGGCGTATTACCATGATAATCAATTCCGTATACATCACAATCCGTAAAAAGATCTTTGTAGTGCTCTGCTTCCCCTGCATTTCCACCTTTGCCATGAACAAACAAAACTGCAGCATCTTTTTGTACCATTTTATTTTTCTCCATCGAAATGTACTCCAATCATACCGTTGTAATATAGCTACATGATACTTCATATATTTGCCATTCCCTTTTCATAAGTTCCTTTCTTCAACCCGGAAATGCTGGGGAAGTCAATTTTAACATTCGTTCAGACATTTTTGTAATTGTTCTACAAACTGTCCTATATGCAATCCATCCACAAAAGAATGATGTGCCTGCACAGATATCGGGATCATAACTTTTCCATCTTTTTTATAATATTTTCCCCAGTCAAAAAGAGGTGTTGCATTATCCTTCTTGCCGGAATTTGTATGAGATATATGTGTATAGGTAACCCACGGCATTGGAGAGCATTGAAATACATCATTTCCAAGTGGTCCTGTAAAATATTCTTTCTGCTCGTTTGCCGTTTTCGATGCCAATTCACAATATTCTTTCAAATCATCCACCATTGGAACATTTACAACCTTAAACAGACCAGTATCTTTATTCAGGTATGCACCATAGCCAATGTAAATGATAATCCTTGTTCTTTGACCATCTGTTTATATTTTGTAATATCTGCTTCAAAGGTTACACAGAACGCAGGTTCAACACTGTTCCTAAAAATCATACAGTGCATTGCTCTTTCCCAAGTGTTTTGATCTATTATTTTGTACGAATTGGCCATAACATTATTCCTCCCGATTGATTAAAATACACTATTTTCTTTTCTTGTAAATCAATAACACAATGAGAAAAATGACAAATGATATTCCTGCAATACTTGCCATCGCAATTCCCATTGCAACACCAATATTATAGGTTTGAACATCCTCTGGATGCATTCTATAACCATGAAAAGATGCACCTATTATCAATGAGAGAATACTTACTATTAATGCAATAATCCCTATTTTCTTTAGCTTCATTTTGAACTCATCCTTCATACCTGCTCCTTCGCCGCATATTTATGCTCTGTAACTGCGGCATAAATAAAGAATGTCATTTCCAGTCTGGAAAATACACCGACAGAAAAAGCCTGGACTCCCATTCCCGAAAGTGCCAGCTGAATGATGACTGCCAGCAGCAAAACCGCTGCATACCATTTTGGATAAATACTGCTTTTCCCAAGTGCATATATGAACCAAAGAATATATCCCACAAATATAAATGCGAAATAGACATAGAATGGAACTATAAAACTGCCAGTCATATCTTCAAGGATATGTACTGCAGCAGCTTGGCCGCTAAGTAAATACGCACTTTTAAATACGATCGGCATTATACATAATATCGCATGAATAAAAAAATCTCCGAGTCCTCCTATCAATGCAATAATTATAAATGCCTTTGACAGCTTTTGAGCTGATTCCCTGATCTGTTTGTAAACGCAGATATAGCCAGCTACAAAAAACGGTGTCAAAACTGCAGCCATAGCAAGTGATGCGATGAATCTACCTGAAGTCATATCAATCCAGGCTGACTCCACTACCCCATATCTGTCTAACGTCTCGCTCGCATGTGGCAGATATTCGAGAAGATAATCTGCAATTGAATAGCAAAAGCCTGCAATAGCGGCAAGCACCGCAAATATCATATTTTTCCTGTGATCATACATATTAATGCTCCTTTCAATGCCCTCTTGATGTGGAATCAAGGCTTCAATACCGACTGCTCAATTTCTCTATGTTCAAAAATCTATTACATGGAAGCGCCTAAAATATAGGCTTGCTTTAATGCAGGATGCCCCTGAATATCGCCCTTGTCTTTTACGCCTTGCACAAAGATTCGCCCGATGTCTTCCAGATGAAAGAAATCAAGAATCAACTGATATTGCATTTCAATCGCCGCGAACATATTGGGCAGCGAGGCCGCTCCGACCAACAGCAGAGCAAGTTTTTTGATTTTAAATTTGTTTCTTGCCGGAGTATGTAATCTGTCTATCATTGCTTTTAGCTCGGCACTGATTCCGTAAAAATAAACCGGAGATGCAATCACCAACACATCTGCATTTCGCAGTTTTTCATATATTCTATTCATATCATCCGTTTGAAAACATTTATTCTCATCGCTGGTAAAGCAGGCATTGCAACCAATACAGGGTTTCACTCTGTAATCAGCAACGGAAACCACTTCTATCTCGTTGTTTTGAATTGCACCGTTTACAAATGCTTGTACAAGCAAGTCCGTATTTCCGCCTTTTCGCATGCTGCCAAGCAACACAACTATTTTGCTCATTTTTCCTCCTGTGCAGAGTGGATATGTTACAATCCCTCATTTATCATCACACGCTCACCAACCAAAACACAGTGCCAGCGGTCAATCTGAAATGGCGGTGTTATCCGCGCACTCTTTGGCAAGCGTCCTTCAAGCAACTCATCAGTCAAGTCTCTGATTCTTTCATCATCTGGCGCCATCGCATTGATTCTCTGACAAAGCATGCAGCTTCTCTCTGTCTCCGCTCACAGTACATCCTTGAATTCTGCAAAGTTTCTTGTATCAATTGCTTCACCATGCGCTGCTCTTTCATAAACATCCATAACTCTCTGCGACACACCCAAATGCAAAAATCATTATCGGAACTTCCATTGTGCCCAAAATAAAGAAATGATAATGCCATGCCGTCCATATTAGTCCCACAAAAATTGGTGTCATTAAACTTCCACATTTTTTCTCTATTTCATCTTGTAAATATCCTCTCCAGCCAAGTTCTTCTGCCACCAAAGCCCATAGCAATATAATGACTTTTTTTAATTTGGCATGTTTATAAACGGATTATGACATTCTAAAATTCTTCACTTACGAGCCATGACTTATCTTCGTTTTGGTCGGTGCCAAACCTACAGCATCCTATTGAAACAGCCTGCGATTTACGAATTGCCTTTTTAAGCTTTCGCAGTTCTTTTGGCTCGGCAGCAAATGCTATCTTATATATTCTTGAAGATATAACCAGCAAATGCTTCATTAGATAGTCAAGGACTTCTTTGGTAAGGTCAGTATAATACAAATCAAAAAGGATTCTTTTCCGTTCAGGAGATTTCAGCAGGAATTCTTCTTCTTTGCCGATAAGCTCAAACAACGCTTTGCTGTCACCATGAAAGTCGCCATAATGAACACCGTGAAATACGCCGCCCTGATAGTTGTATTCGCTAAGAGCACCTGTAGGTCCGTAGTTAAGCATATATCATCTATCCTTCTTTCCAAAAATGTCTTTGTTTTCTAAATGTTGCGTAATTGCTATAATACTAAATTCTCAACCCTATATTGCCTTAATAACTTTTGCCGGATTCCCGCCCACCAATGTAAAAGGAGCAACGTCTTTCGTCACCACAGCTCCTGCTGCAACAACTGCGCCTTCTCCGACCGTAACCCCGGGACATATGACAGCCCTTGCACAGATCCATGCGTTCTTCTTAATTGTTACCGGTTTGTTCAGAAGAATTGCATGATTTTTAAAATCATGATTTGATGTAAGTATAGAAACCTGTGGGCCGAGCAATACATCCTCCTCAATCGTAATGCCGCCAAGTGACATCACATCAAATCCCTCGTTAATCATCACACGTTCACCGACCAAAACACAGTGCCCGCGGTCAATTTGAAATGGCGGTGTTATCCGCGCACTTTGGGGCAAGCGACCTTCAAGCAACTCATCAGTCAAGTCTCTGATTCTTTCATCATCTGGTACCATCGCATTTATTTTCTGACAAATTGCGCGGCTTCTCTCTGTCTCAGGCCACAGTACATCCTTGAATTCTGCAGAGTTTCTTGTATCAATCGCTTCACCACGCGCTGCTCTTTCATAAATATCCATAGCACCCTCCAAGCATACCGTAATAATATAGCTTCCATGATACTGCACAGATTTGTCATTCCCGGCAGATGTAATAAAATACCACACTGAATGTAACAAAAAACTGCCACGGCATTTAAGTCATGGCAGTTTCTGGTTCTTGTAGCTTTATTTTGTAATTTTCTCGCTGATGAAAGAACCCTGCTACATAAACTACATTTTCTTCAATACGAAATATCATGATATAGTCCATATCAGAAATTATCGCTTCTTTATACTCTTTACTTTTTAGAAAAGGATCCCGGCAATCTGCAAATTGAAAAGGATTCTCCTCAAGCCTGTCATACAAGTTATCAATCCCATCCAAAAGATGTACTGCTGCCTGCTGATTTTTAAGTCTGTTAACAAGGTGGTTAACGCACTCATCAACTAACTCTCCAGCTCTATCAGTAACTATCAGCTTATAATGCATACTTCTCCCTTATCGAATTTAGTAAACTTCTTGCATCCTCAGTTTTTCCTTCATTAATTTGTTGTTCAGATATCTCGAGGTCTCTATACATGCTAAGCTGTCGTACGGTCTGATCATAGTTTTCTACACTCATAATAACCATATCACCATATCCATTTTTTGTAATATAAATAGGTTCTTCAGCTTTATGACACATATCCGAAATTTCAGATGTATTTTTTAGATCTTTAATAGGTATAATCTGTGGCATCTCAATGTCCTCCTTTATTATGGGCTAATTATACCATTATTATCCCACGCTTCTCGTGCAATAGCAAATGCTTTGTAATCGTAAAAGTATTCTTAGGCAACATTTCTTTTGCTCCCTCATAAGGTAATTCATACGAAGCTGTTGTCATATAACTGATTGCTGATCTTACTGGTTTTATAAGCAATCTATCATCATAGATACCACCTACGATCTTGCCTCGATAATAGATTATAAATTCTCCCATCATGGCGCGATATGTAACTTCATCTAATTCAGATAACTGCCCTAAAATAAATTCCAAACATTCTTGGCTTGATGCCATGATTAATTATCCATCCATTGCTGCTTTGATAGATAATTAAAATGCTCTGTTCTCACATCTCCCATAATCGGACATGGCACATTTTCCTCCGTATGATGGTAGATAAAACCACATTTTTCCTGAACACGCTTTGATTTTCCATTGCTATCATAATAACCGCACCACATCCCGGTACACTTCAGATCTTCAAACGCATGCTTCTGCATTGTCCTGACAGCCTCCGGCATATACCCGTTTCCCCAGAAAGGTACTCCGATCCAAAAGCCGATTTCAAGTTCACCTTCTGCTGCCTTGGTATGTGACTCTCTGGGTGTCATAAGGCCGACACTTCCGATTGCCTTGTTATCGCTCTTAAGACATATGGCATATGTCTCCGGAGCTGACAAAACATTCCTGATTATATCCAGGCTGTTCTCTACACTTGTGTGAACCGGCCATCCCGCGATCGGTCCGACTTTAGGGTCTTTTGCATATTCAAATAAACTTTCTGCATCTTCATCCTTCCATGGACGAAGAATAAGTCTCTCTGTAGTAAATTCCATGATCTTTGCTCCTCAGATTCACATTTCATGATTTTACATCGGATACCGATTTAGATAATTCTGATTTTGTATTCACAGATTCTGCAGCCTTTTCAGCCTTTGCTTCTTCGGCGCGTTCTTCCTGCTCTTCTTTGATCTCGTCGATATTCTTATCAAACCTTTTTACAAGCTTCTTCCATTCCTTATCTGTATACGACTTCCCGCCTATCTGAAAAGACTCTTCCGTATCGCCATTCTTTATTTTCTCTACGATCTCTGCTTTTTTGCTCTGAAGAGCCGCCATAAAATCACTGCTGTCTGTATCATTTAAAGCAGAACTGCTTCCCTGGTTTTTCCGGATCTGCTGATTCTGCATTATTCCACTGTCACGATATGCTCCGCTTCCTATATCATTTATACCCATATTGCCCTCTTTCTGCCTAAGTTTTTTTAGCAAATAAAAATGAACATCAAAATCAAACGATTATTCAATCCTTTGAATTCTGATGCCCACCATAGCATTCCTATATAATTCTTATCGGCATAATATACGTTCGTCTTAACCTTACCATCGTTTCTCAAATGTTATTTTTCTTACTTCTTCCCAGATAACGAAATACCTGAGCTTTATATTCAATATAAGGTTTTCCGAACGCTGCTGTCAGATATTTTTCTTCCTGCAATATCTGCAAGTGCAGCATGACAATAGCGAATATCGAAAATGCTATTGTTAACGGATTGCAGAACAGCAGGCACACACCTATATACATAAAATCAAATCCAAGAAATGCCGGATTACGACTCCACCCGTAGATACCATCCTGTATCAAGTCTGTTTTATCCGATTCCGGTATCCCGGCGCGCCAACTGTTTTTCATGGTGATAACCGCAGTCAGGAATATACCGTCTCCCAGGATTCCGCCAAGAAATCCCGAAAAGCGGGCAGAATCGTGCAGCCATGTCCAGTTCATAAAGATGGAAACGACCTGTACCACCGGCGCGCACAACGTAGCGACAGACATCAGTCTTTCCACCAGATGAAGTTCTTTTTCCTTTCGTTTTCCGATCTGATGCGTCTGTATCCCGTGCTTTTTCTGCACCCACATCTTTATAAAATAGATTGCATAGAATATGACTAATACCAATAGTGCCAATATCTTATACATCATTACATCTGTCCTCCAATTACTTTCATGCTGTCCCAGCATCAATGCATATTGCACATATATCTCGCATCTTTAAATGTTCCGATCTTTATCACCTTGTTATCTTTTACCATTCTGCCAAGAACAACTTCTACTGTTCTCTCGCTGACATCCGGAATTTTTGCAATTATTTCTGCCTTAGAGACAGGTACCATCGAATTACGAATAATCGCTTCCACTCGTTCAGATTTTTTTGCTTTTTTTAAAGAAATATCCATAAAAGAATCATCCAGTTCTTTATAGCATCTATACAAAATCTGCATAAAATATATTACAAACGGGATATAATCATTCTTATTCTCATGCCATCCGATTGATGATTTCTCCAATGCATCATAGTAATTATCTTTGTATTTATTAATCTGTGCTTCAAACGAAATATATTTGCCTACGTCATACCCGCTCATATACAACAAAAGAACTGTAAGAAGTCTTGAGACTCGTCCATTTCCATCCAAGAACGGATGAATGCAGAGAAAATCAACTATAAAGCACGGCATTAATAACAATTTTGAAATATTTGAATCCTGTCTTGCATCATAATACGCATAGAGCATCTGCTTTATCGCTTTCGTTGTATCGACCGCTTTCGTGGGTTTAAACCTTACTCTCCTGTCTCCATTTGAAAGATATTCCATGGTAAGATTGTCATGTGATTTAAATTTTCCGGCTTCACTGGGATTTGTTTCATTTTGAATCATTTTATGTAATGATAAAATAAGTGCTTCATCTATATCCATATTTTTATAATTTATATGAATCAAATTAAGCGCATCTTTATAACCGGATATCTCATTTTCAGCATGAGTAATCGGCGCCGCGCCATTCACAATATCCCTTATTCTGTCATCAGTCGTAACTATTCCTTCAATTGCATTACTTCCTTTAACTGATTCCACAACCGCTATTTTACTGAGTTTTTCAAACGTGTCGCTATATTGTAATCGTCTGAATTCCTCTTTTGCACGTAGATCTGCGATTATTTCTGAAATATTCAATATATTGGAAGGAACTTCTTCTTTCAGAAAACTGTAGTCAAACTTTTTCATCTTTAGCCTCATACAACCCTACTTCGGGAATTTGCTATACATATTTTATCATTTTTTGTGTAGTAAATCCATCGTGACCGACAAATATATCAGCCGTTTTATGGTTTGGCAGGTTTTTGTTTTAGTGTTTGGCGTATTTCTGTTTTACTGTTTGGCGTATTGTTGTTTTTCTAAATTGCACTTTATGCCGAAAGCATATAGATCAGGATCATTACCGCGTCTATTCCGTTTCCTATGATATTTGTTATAAAGTGGGCAGTCATGCTCACATAAACATCTTTCGTTTTAAGATATGCAAATGTAAATGGTAAAGACCAGATCAGCACACTTAAAATACCAAAGATATTCAAGGTATGTGTTATTGCATATAAAATCATACTGAAGATAACCGTTGCGCAAAGAACAACCTTTGATCTGTCTGTCACGATCATCGCTTTTCGAAAGAACAATTCTTCTGCCAAAGGCGGTAAAAGAATTGTTGAGATGCAGAAGGCGATCAGTTGGGGGACATTCCTTACTTGAAGCATCGCAATCCCCGTATCAACACCACGGAAGACCCAGTCAGCCAATATAACGGCAATGAGCATAGCAACCGCTGTTATGAACACCGGAATCCAGAATTTTTTTCCTTTTTTTATGCTCCGTAACCACTCATGTATGGAAAATGAACCGGTACTCACGAAATATACTGCAATACCCAGATAATAAAGGCAATTAAGATAGACATAATCCGCTGGTTTGATTCGTGTACCGGCATAAAGGAACGCCGCAACCCACAATAGTGGGAAAACTAGTCTTCTTATATATTTTGACATTTTTCTCCTTGTCGACTACTTTCTTAAATGCACGTTCTTAGATGTGCAAGTTTCTCCTGATCTACATCGATATATCAAGAGATACCGCTGCAGCGGGCTGATCCCGTATGTACAATATATCAATCGTTTTATGATTTAACAAGTTTTCACTTTACAGTTTGACTGATTCTCGGTTGACTGTAGAAATTCATTCGTTAAAATTATAATCAAGAACCATCATAAAATGATAACAGATAAAAATTAACATTAACAGGGGGAAACATATGAAAAGAGTAATCATATCCGGAATAGCAATTATTGCAACTGTAACAGGATTTGGAATAAGCTCAATGAGATGCGGCTGTGCCAGCAAGACAATATTTGACGGTGTCGAACTGTATAAAACAACAGCCGGAGAACTCGAAGACTCTTTAGCGAAAAAGGAGTGACCGTCAAGGAATCATCGACTCCTGTCAAAGATACTTTCTTAGGATTCTATAGTCAGGAATCATTTTCATCTAACTCCCCTGAAAACCTGTTAGATGAAAACGGGCAAAAAATCTATGAAATAAATTCTGTTGAAGATTTTCTATTAGAATTTAACAATGAAAATAATGAGGTAATACAACATTCTATACCGGATTACGATTCTTCTGAGAGCATAAGCAATGAGCCGAAAAATGATGTTATATCGCATATTGATGTTTCCTTATTTTTCAGGTCAAATAAAGAAAAGAAGAGAGCCGATACAGTGCTCGCTAAATACCTGAGCGGTCTGCTCCTGGCAGATTTTAAGGATCCTATATACACTGTCAGTGATGTAGGAATGCCAACTTCATATTATCCGGTAAGCTCAATAAATGTGTATGGGACAACTTACTATCAATGCATTTCCTGGGAAAAAGACACTGCGTGTGTCGCATCATGTGTTCCTAAAGGTTATCTTACCAGCGAAGTCTATGATCTGAATATGCAGTATCTTTCTGATATGGATATTGATGATATCAAGAACAGCTATGAAAACAGATCCTCAGATTCTTCTGCCGCAAGTACCGCCTCTTCGGCAAATACTGATGATTCATGGAAAACTGTATACAGCACATATTTAAAACTATATACAGGTCATGGAACAGGAACTCCTGTATTCAATTTAGACTACATCGATGGCGATGATATCCCTGAATTATTTATTTTTGTAGGGGATTCTCATGCTGACCCGGTAGAAATCTATTCATGTTACGATCATAAATTAGTTTTACTTGGATCCTGCGGCGCAAACGGAATAGCAAGATTTGCCAGAAGACAAAATTCGATAATAGATTTTTATTGTGGTATGGGAACCGAGAGTTATTCATTTTTGAGCATTAAAAATGGGAAAAGCGAAACTGATAACGCGTTAATCCATGTTTTTGATCTAATGAGTGGTTCTCAGCCGAAATATACTTTAGACAATAAAACGATAACTAAAGAAACCTATGACAAGACGCTCTATGAACTGCTTACAAAACATATATACACAATAAAGAGCTATGATCACGGATATCCTCTTACAGACGATTTTATTGAGAAAATAATATCTGACTGACTGTTTTTGACACTTGCATCATATTATTTATATTTTTCATATCTGCACTGTTCAACCACTTCTGTTCCAAGCAGCGTGATCGCCTGCCTGGGGCAGTGACTGATGCAGCGATAGCACATCGTACAATGATCACCTGCAATCGGCCTGCCGTCTGTTATCTTGATGTTCTGCATAGGGCAGTCACGGGCACATAAACCGCACCCGATACAGTTACTACTGATCTTTACTCTATCGGAATAATGTGTTGTTTTTCCATAAAACCACAGACGCTGTCCAAAGAGTCCCTTCATATGAGCAAGCAGACTCAATCCTTCCTGCGGAAATACTCCATCTTTGATCTGCTGCGCCACCTGCTGTATCTTCATATCTGCTTTCTGAACGATCTTTTGATTTTCAACAAGACTCTTCTTAAGTGCCTTACTGTCGCATACAGAATCAGGCATGCGAATCTGCATACCGCCTACCACATTTGCACCATATTTTCTAAACATCCGCGCCGTGCAGCCTGTGCCGTCACCGCTGAACAGCCCCATAGTGTTAAGACACAGGATCTTTTTATTTTCCCATATTGATGGATGCATTTTTATATAGTCGCGCACAAATATTGGCGCATTAGAGTACTGCGTCGGATATGCATAGATGATAAGATCATTCTCGCGGATCGCCTTTTCCGAATCGTCGCTTTCCAGAGCGATACATTCTGCACTTTCATCCAATAGCGACAAAAGCTTCTGTGTGCAGTGCCTAGTATTGCCTGTTCCACTAAAGTATATCCCTACCATGCCTGAGCCTCCCGGATAAACAGCACCTCGTCGATCATCTGGTCCCACGGATAATCACATTTCACATTCGGCAGGGACGCAATAGACGCAAGTCCCTGAACGGCTGTCCACAGCTTTACTATTTCTATCTCCTGCTCTTTTTTAGTTTTCTTCACGTGACCTATCTTGTTGATTCGGATCACATTTTCTTTTAGCAGATCAAATGGTCTGAAATTGTCCTTGCTGTCAGGAGACAGATCGACTTTTATAAAATCATGAAAATACAAGAATTTATAATAATCAGGTTTCTCTATGAAAAACCTGACGTATTCCCGTCCCATGCACCTGATTACCTCGTCTGTATCAGGGTGTTTGCACTCATCGATAGCCTGTTCCATTCTCTTTGTAAACTCATCTGTTACATATTGCCGCATTGCTTCAAGCAGTTCTTCTTTACCCGCAAAATGCGCATAAGGCGCGGCATTGCTGACATTACATCTTGCCGCGATCTTCCGAAGTGAGAGTGCGTCTTCCCCTTCTTCATTCATCATCTCTATGCCTGCTTCTATAAGCTCTTTTTTCAGATTTTCGTGATGATATGTCTTTTCCTTCATATGCGCCTCGCAATCTTTACACTGTAAAGTTTAATATAATGTATAATCTTTACAGTGTCAAGTTTGAATTTCAAAAAAAACACAAGACATTATCATTCCTGTGTTCACAAAATATCGCTTAAAAATATGCTCGCAGATGCAAAGCACACATATAACTGCATTTCATAGACTTTAATCTGCCTTGTGTATCACGCCCATGATCATGTTTCCGCAGTATCTGCACTTATAGTTTTCATCAGCTGCTCCTGATATAGGCGCACCGCATGTAGGACATTTATCTTTCACGATCTTTCTTGCTAATGCTATCTCCATCTCGCCGTCGTGATTTTCAAATGAACAGTTTACGAGATAGTGATGGCATATCGCCGCCTTTACCGATTTGATCCTGTACTTTTTGTTACCAAGTGCTGACAGGCTCACGATCTTCACAAAAGGTTTTTCATGTTTAGCAAAGAATTCAGAACACGCATTAGTTGTAAAGATATATCTGAGCCTTATACCGGCAGCATATATGAGCGGGATCATCGCAAGGATCAGAACGATTATCCAGATAATATTACCTATGATATCTGATTTGATCAGTTCAAAAGAAGAATAACTCTTTCCCGACAGCAGTACCTGTGTCAGATAGTCCTGATCATTATAATTGCT
>OBMA010001598.1_pt1 | contig 13791 bp, 6 predicted proteins | sample 1539141 | NCBI WGS metagenome assembly OBMA01 (sample SAMEA3991484, study PRJEB22521) | metagenome | biome: anthropogenic terrestrial biome; feature: sewage plant; material: raw primary sludge | place: Sweden | collected 2012-09-26 | reverse complement strand
ACATTATACATATGCTAGGAAGCAGCATGTTACACTAAATACATTTTATAAACAATAGAAAGTATGTTAATACAATGCTTTTCAAAGCGACCATGACTTTCCGTACTTGGCCGACAAAAAAACAGAGTAAATAAAATGTCTATTATAATCGGGCGAGAATTAATAAACTAGCAGTTTAGCACAGCAGAATTTAGGCATACACGATGGATGAAAAGGTGTAGCCACACGAACCTGTCGAGATCCCTTTTTCTGTCTACTAAATCCACATAGGCCAGACTATTTCGTAAAGATATGTCCCCTGAGTGCCGCAGCTTGCTGTATTTACCGTCACTTCTTTTTGCTCTGTTATACTGGAAATGACGGCCTCGGCATGCCAAAGTTCCAGAAACAGTGCAATTTCCTGTCATATCTCCTATCAATAGTTTCTTTAGCATATATGTTGATTAAATTTTGATAAGAATAAATAAAATGGAAAAAATACGTACTATACAGACATATATTTAATGCGTCACCTGCCTATTCAATAAAGGATTCGAAGCATTCTACAAAAGATTCTAAATTATACGAATCAGGGTAGTGAATACAGATATTCAGGCCCATCTCTTCACAGTATGTATAGGAAAGAGACATTAATGTGGGGCGATTTATCGAACTTGTAAATCCCGTACTTACAATTTTGAAAGATTTGTCATCGCCGTTCATCGATAGCGATATGTCGGAAACATCATTGATTTGAATCAATTTTGTCCTTGAATTTTGGATATGGAAATCGTCGTCATTGTCATACTTCATCCTCCTTATATCGTCATCATTAAACCCATTCTTTTCCCAACTCCTCAGTTTTGCCATAATAAAACCGCTAACGTGCTTTGTAACTTTATTAAATTGATATTCCATCAATCTTTCATTAAACTCATCATCATTATCCTCGTTATCGTTACTGTTGGTCAAAAATTCGTTGGCGGAAAGTTCGTCATCAATTAGAGAAAGTGGACATTCGACCCTTAGTTCTTTGAAGAAGAGACCCAATGACCCACCTAAGCCTAAGTGGTTTCTTAAATTTATGGGAATAGTAAATACTATTGTACCGCTGAAATCCTTAACGAGAGGTTTTAAACATATCATTACAATACCACAGATGAAACTTCTTAGACATATATGCTCTTGATTAACGATTGACTTTAAATAGTTAAACCTTTGGTTGTTTACTATCCCAAATACTGTTGTCCCGCATAATGAGGTGTGCGCATTTAGAATATCATTATACTTTTTCAGCTGTGTTGCAGATACTGACGAGCTGAGGGAAGTTTGATTGGTTAAATAGCCGAAAGGTCTTTTTAAAGTGTTATAGTATATTGATTTGAAAAATGACTGAGTTTGCTTGTGGAAGATTTGTGGTGTCATAGCGGGCAGGTGTAATTTTGCGCTATCATATATCGATTTGGGAAATTTTAATTCTGAGAGATTGATGTCATTGACATCAAACAAAATCCTATCTTCAGAGTGTGTTACTGTGCTGATTTCGTTTAACTCTTTTAAAAATAATTTGTGAAAGTTAGCCGCTGAAAATATATCAAACAATACGTCGTGACCATGAAAAACCAATAGCGCTTCGTCAATTACATATAGTGTCCATAAAGGTTTATTTGATCCGGGAACAAATCTAGTCTTGTTGAAGGCATGACGCAAGAGATAAGGAGGTGGAACACCCCAATGGCAATTGACCTCCTTATCTTTTATGGTTTCAAACTCAATCACATTAACAATATCGGAAGTTTTCAGCTGCTTCAATGGCTCGAATTCCCATTCTTCGTTTACAGTTGCAAACAATGCCGGTTGCGATTTAATCAATCTCTTCAAAGTTGTTGCTATTAGGGGCAGAGTCAGACGAGAATCATCTTTGGAAGAATTTGTTCCGAGCGTGACTTCATCAGAATGCCAGTCAGCGTCATTTTCTCTACTTAAAGATTTTGAATATGTACTCGAAAAAATAGTTCCATTTCTTTGGTCATTCAAAGATTGAGTGAGAATTTTTTTTTCAAAACTTGATAGTGGCCTAAACGTAGTCATTATGATAAAGTGAGGATGTGTCTGTGTTGTGAGTTACAAATGCACTTCTTTGGACAGGTATAACAAGGATAACGTATACACCCTTTTATATATGACCGTCCCCCCATACAAATTTGTGCTCGTATGCCGAGTGTGATCTACTCATCGCTTCGTTAATGAATCGTTTAGCCAAGAATATAGTAAACGTGTAGCAGAGTCATACCCCTGATGGCTGCAGACGCAGGGAATACTCAGCCTCGAAACAGTTTTCAATTTATGTGCGTATGCATGGCTATAATCTTCTATTTCTGTCACCTTTCGTTTATTCTAAACGAATTTGCGGCGTTCAACGAAAGCGCGTTGAAAAAATTAATCTCTGAAGTTAAACGGTCGGAAAACAGACAAAAAAGTTGTTGTTATTACTTGTAGAGGAAAGAGCTATTTCATAGCTCGTTTGGGAATGCAGGGGTGACGTCCTTCTTCGGGTGTGTTGTCCTAACTTTCCTTAAACACATTGGGCTATCATACCAGTGAAAAAGAAACATACAATGGTCAGATTCGCTTTATTTGGCTACGAGAATGTGGCGGCTAAGTTCCCTCAACAACTATTCCACCAATCTTGATGGCTTTTCTAAGGCTCTAAGTAGACATTAAGGTGGCTAAGATTCTAAAATTTTGCCATTTTTCGAGGTTGTGCTTCGCCCTATCCCTTGGAAAACATTTCTAATCATCTTAAATTCTGTGATTGAGAACGTTTTAACGTTATCTTAAACGTTTCCATAGAAGAACGAACGTGAAGGTTTGTAGCTCGTTAAAAGGCGATCTTGAATGATGTGAAGAAGTGTAAAAGGCTTAGGAAAGTTGCTTGTTGACCCGGTGTCGTTCAATATACTCCTATTACCCAAATGGCAGTTTCATAGAGTGATATTATTTCGTTGCCTTGTGTAAGTTAGAAGTACTTCTTGTCGATTGTGAATTCGGATAGCCGCTAGAACGCCAATCATTGCGGAGGTTTGCCATCGCATGGATACCATAGCCATCTGCACATTCTAATATAGATTATATTACTTTAGACCATGTCATTTCATAATCGTTGGTTTAAGCGGTGTTGTTTCCACAGTTTGTATGAGAACTTTTGTCCAAAGTAAAGTATCAGTAACGTAATCTGAGCAAACCTACATTAAATCGTAACTCCGCGAGATTCTTTTGTTCAGGTGGATCAGCGGCGTGGTTTACTTCCGATTTGCTCATCGTGCGCATAGCAGCATTTATTCCTCTAATTCGCTCGATAATCAACCTTTCCGCACTACGACGGTGGCAATAGTTGGACCTTAAGATATGCCTATCTGAATACAATTCTTCAACTCACATCAGTGGGACACTAAATAAAGCATATGGTATGAAATACTATGAATTATTGAATTATTGGCAGACACAGCAGCGACAAGTCAGAGTGCTTACAAAAAAAAAGAGTTGATCCGGCTAAAGAAAGTCTGATTTACGTATTTATCCAGGTTCAAACGGATTGCCAAAAATAGTCGATAACCTCGGAGTAAGCAAAGCAACAATATATTTGTTCTTCGAAAAGGTAAACTTCTTAACTTTTATAGAAGCATTGTACTAGTTCTCTCGAAGAAAAAAACTAAGAAAGCTATAGCTGTATCTTACCAAGCCATGAACTTGAGGAATTGGTAATCCTTATTAGGAAATACGCTAAACTAGGTAATAGCAGATGATTTACTAGCTTACTATCTCACACTAAGTCTGGCAACGCGCTTATTTTTTAATACTTTTATACGAACCAATGAAATTTGATCCTCCCCTTTTTCGTCTAGTTAAATGAAGAGATACAAGTAGGCCTTTCTATTGAGTACTTAGCAAGATATGTATTTCTAAGAAACATCAACAGTTTCAGCCCACAACCGATTCATAAAATGTCTGCCTGGAGGAAAGCTGGTATATCATATGCTGCATATTTGAATGTGGCCGCTCAGGCTATCCGTTCTTCATTGAAAACTGAATTACAAACCGCTAGTGTTCTTAACAGATCGCAAACAGATGCTTTTTATACCCAATATAAAAATGGCGCTGCAGCTTCTGAACCCACTCCAATAACAAAATAGTTAAACGCTTCCTGGGAACTGCAGCTCTTTTTTACTCGCTGATATACATTTTAAATATTCTAGCAACTGTGTATGAAAACTTACGTACTTTTATACGGGAAACTAATAATGACTACAATGATATTGAATACTGGCCGCTTCGAAGAGTGGTATAAAGTTTGTATCATTGCATTAAAAGAAAAAGAAATATATGTCCCATCATCGCCAATCGCAATGTTGAATGGTCGTTTACCACTTTTGCGGCTGGGCATATGCAGAAACATGCTGTCCCGTCCCCGACTGGCTAAACTGCCATCTATAAGGTTTCGGTCTTTGGTCACCCCTTCTTCATCGCAGCTCATTCCTCTCAGTCGGTTGTGTTTAAGTTCACCTGCAGTTGGAAAATCACTAATTTTACAAAGTTTTAGATGTAATTCATCCAAAACAGTTCCAGAAACTTCTCTGCCTTCAGCCTCTCCCATATCTAAAGGATCAGCAAGGTCGGCACATGCAAAGGAGCAATCTAAAACTGATGACTATAAAGATATAATAAGGTTATTTATGTTGGCGAAACGGGATTGGAAACTGCTTCTTACAGCCATACTTCTTTTAACCATATCATGTTCCATAGGCATGTCTATTCCTAAAGTCATAGGTATTGTCCTTGACACACTTAAGACGTCATCTGGATCAGATTTTTTTGATTTGAAGATACCGATTTTTTCTTTGCCTTTATATGAGTTTCTTTCCTTTTTTACTGTTGCTTTACTGATTGGTTGTGCTGCTAATTTTGGTAGATTTATATTATTGAGGATACTAAGTGAGCGTGTTGTTGCACGCCTAAGGGCAAATGTCATTAAAAAAACGCTTCATCAAGACGCAGAATTCTTCGACAACCATAAAGTTGGGGATTTAATTTCTCGTTTAGGATCTGATGCTTATGTTGTTTCAAGATCAATGACCCAGAAGGTCTCGGATGGGGTCAAAGCCCTAATTTGTGGGGTTGTTGGCGTGGGGATGATGTGTTCTTTGTCACCTCAACTATCAATATTGTTACTATTCTTCACTCCACCTGTTCTTTTTAGTGCCTCAGTGTTCGGGAAGCAAATTAGAAACACCTCTAAAGACCTTCAAGAAGCTACTGGTCAATTGACTAGAGTCGCTGAAGAACAACTCTCTGGTATCAAGACGGTTCAGTCGTTTGTTGCTGAAGGTAATGAATTGTCTAGGTATAACGTTGCAATTAGAGATATTTTTCAGGTGGGAAAAACTGCGGCATTTACAAACGCAAAGTTTTTTACTACAACTAGTCTCTTAGGTGACCTAAGTTTTTTAACCGTCCTTGCGTATGGCTCCTATCTTGTTTTACAATCACAGCTCTCCATTGGTGATCTGACTGCATTTATGCTGTACACAGAATATACGGGGAATGCGGTATTCGGCCTTTCTACCTTCTATTCGGAAATTATGCAGGGTGCTGGGGCCGCTTCCAGGTTGTTTGAATTAACAGATAGGAAACCTTCCATTTCACCGACTGTGGGACACAAGTATAAACCAGATCGTGGTGTTATCGAATTTAAAGATGTTTCATTTAGCTACCCTACAAGGCCTTCTGTTCAAATATTCAAGAATTTAAATTTTAAAATTGCGCCAGGATCGAGTGTTTGTATTGTGGGCCCTTCAGGTCGTGGTAAATCTACAATTGCACTCTTACTGCTAAGATATTATAATCCCACTACTGGGACTATTACGATAGATAACCAAGATATCTCTAAATTGAATTGTAAATCCCTAAGAAGGCATATTGGTATCGTTCAGCAAGAGCCGGTACTGATGTCAGGTACTATTAGGGATAATATCACTTATGGGTTGACATATACCCCAACAAAGGAAGAAATCAGGTCAGTAGCAAAGCAGTGCTTTTGCCATAACTTTATCACAAAATTTCCGAACACATACGATACGGTAATTGGTCCTCACGGCACCTTACTAAGTGGAGGACAAAAGCAGCGTATTGCGATTGCAAGGGCTCTAATCAAAAAGCCAACTATTTTGATTCTTGATGAAGCTACATCAGCTTTAGATGTTGAAAGTGAAGGAGCCATTAACTATACGTTTGGTCAACTAATGAAATCAAAATCGATGACTATTGTTAGCATCGCGCACAGGCTAAGTACGATCAGAAGATCAGAGAATGTTATTGTCCTTGGCCATGATGGATCAGTGGTAGAAATGGGCAAATTCAAAGAATTGTATGCGAATCCAACAAGTGCTTTATCGCAATTACTTAATGAGAAAGCGGCTCCTGGGCCATCTGACCAACAATTGCAAATAGAGAAGGTCATCGAAAAGGAAGATTTGAATGAGAGTAAGGAGCATGATGACCAGAAAAAGGACGATAATGACGATAATGATAATAATCATGATAACGACAGCAATAACCAGTCTCCAGAGACGAAAGACAATAATTCAGATGATATTGAAAAATCTGTCGAACATCTCCTGAAAGACGCGGCAAAGGAGGCTAATCCAATTAAGATCACACCACAACCGTGAGTCATCCGCATCGCATATACCCATTCTTATCTTGCACATTTAAATATATACTATATATAATACTGTTAAATGCCAAATAAAAAGGATTTTCATTACCCGAATCGATACTTTTGGTAGCATAAACAAATAACATTGAAACAATAACAAAGTGTAATGTGGCCGCACGAATCTTTGTCTGTAACAGCCTTAAAGATTTCAGTAGCACTGCCATGGATAATGATGGACCCAGATCTATGACCATTGGGGATGACTTCCAAGAGAACTTTTGTGAACGTTTAGAAAGAATTCACAATACATTACATTCAATAAACGATTGCAACTCATTGAATGAGAGTACCACAAGTATATCAGAGACATTGTTAGTTCAATTTTATGATGATTTGGAGAACGTTGCCTCGGTAATTCCCGACTTAGTCAACAAGAAAAGACTGGGAAAAGACGATATTTTGTTGTTTATGGACTGGTTATTATTGAAAAAATATATGCTATATCAATTTATTAGTGACGTTCATAATATTGAGGAAGGTTTTGCTCATTTGTTGGATTTACTAGAGGATGAATTCTCGAAGGACGATCAGGATAGCGACAAATACAATCGATTTAGCCCGATGTTTGACGTCATAGAAGAATCTACACAAATTAAGACTCAGTTGGAGCCATGGCTTACTAACTTGAAGGAATTATTGGATACGTCATTGGAATTTAACGAAATTTCAAAGGATCATATGGATACATTACATAAACTCATTAATAGCAATATATCGTATTGTCTGGAAATTCAGGAAGAAAGGTTCGCGTCCCCGATACGGCATACTCCATCATTTACCCTAGAACAACTAGTCAAGTTATTAGGAACGCATACGGAGACAACTGAGCCAAAGGTACCAAAATTTTCTCCGGCAGAAGATATTTTATCAAGAAAGTTCTTGAACCTAAAAAAAAATATCCCTCCAATTGAAAAAAGTTTGACTGATATCCTACCTCAAAGAATTGTGCAATTTGGGCACCGGAATATAACAAACATAACTACTTTGCAAACAATCTTGCAAAAAAAATACGAGCTGATAATGAAAGATTATAGATTTATGAATTCAGAGTTTAGGGAATTGAAAGTCGAACTAATCGACAAACGTTGGAATATACTCTTTATTAATTTAAATCATGAACTATTATACATTCTTGATGAGATAGAAAGGTTGCAGTCGAAATTACTGACAACAAAGTATACCAAAGATATCACTATAAGGCTCGAGAGGCAATTGGAGAGAAAATCAAAAACTGTTTCTAAGACATTCAATATTATTTACAGAGCATTGGAATTCTCGCTTTTGGACGCTGGCGTCGCATCGAAGACAAATGAATTAGCTCAAAGATGGCTGAATATCAAGCCTACAGCGGATAAAATTCTAATCAAATCCTCCGCTTCAAACAAAATAGCTACTAGCAAGAAGAAGATTCCAAAACCGAAATCATTAGGCTTTGGGCGACCGAATAGTGTTATTGGAACTATAACCCAGGATTTCCAGGAGAGAGTCGCCATTAATGAAGGTGACAGTAATAAAACACCGGAAAATTCAACTACAGTGGCTTTGAAAGGTAAAAAGCTTGGTAAAGCGTTACTGCAGAAGATGAATATTAAACCTGCAACAAGCCCAAATTCATCAAATGCGATTAATCCATTTTTTGATCCGGAGTCGCCAAACAAAGGAAAACTGATACTAAGTAGTGTTCCTCCCTTACCTTATGACGAAACCGATGAAACCACCCTCCGTGTTTCTCGTGGGGAAAATGAAAAGTCACCAGACTCCTTCATTACATCTCGGCATGAAAATAAAGTACAGATTACAGAAACTCCTTTGATGGCAAAGAATAAGTCTGTGCTTGACATCGAAAAAGATAAATGGAATCATTACCGGTCCTTGCCCTCTAGGATCCCTATATACAAGGATAAAGTGGTGAAAGTCACCGTAGAAAACACACCGATAGTAAAGGTTTTCCAGACTCCGCCAACAAAAATCACGACACCTAATAGTCAAGTTTGGGTCCCTTCGACAAGAAGAAGAACCCGATTGAGGCCTCCCACCCCCTTATCACAGTTACTTTCACCAAGAGAAGGGCGTTTAGATAAAACCCCAACTTATTGATACTAACCTAAAACTGTATACTTATACATTTTTATATATCCTCCCTCTCACCCTCTCCATTCATAGAATTTGTAATACTAGTTTAAATAATGTAATATTATGTGTAATTTTAAATAGTCCATGAAGATTCCGCACGTTTTCATTTTACAGTTTTTGACACCTTTACCCGACGCTTTATAAAAAAAATAGTATAAGCATCACGACATAAGCAGCCTCAGGTCATTAAAACAATAAAAGACTGGGAATTATAAACGTACAACGGTAAGGTCATTCACGCAGTGTATATGAATGACTGAAAGTGCTATAGATGACCAAAGGTTTAATCTTACAAAGGAGTTACAACGACACTCATGCAGAGATCAAGGGAAAATAACACAAAAGGATGATGCTTTAGATTTTATAAGTTACAGTTCTTTTCAATCCTCTTTTAATACTGACCAAAAAAGCGCGAACAATGGAAGTACTGTGAGAAGAAGCATAAGGTCGATTTTTAGAAGAGCAGCCGAATTGCCTAGAGTCCATATGGGGCCTCTTACTTATTCACATGGGATAAATGAGCTTGTTAACAAGAAATTAAGAAAAGACTGTGATCTCAGCACGCTATGTCGCGTATTGCAAAGAGGAATCAGGATGATTAGGATGACAAGAAGAAGAAGGAAGTTCTATGAATTTAAATTAATCAATAACAACGGGCAAATAATATGGAAAGATGGTTCGAAGTATCTGGAATTAGACTCCGTTAAAGACATCAGAATCGGTGATATGGCGAGTACTTATCAAGAGGAAGTAGATCCGAAAAGATTGAGATCGGACAGTAAACTTTGGATTACTATTATTTATAAGGTTTCCAACAAATTGAAAGCGTTACACGTAGTTGCTTTGAATGAATTGGACTTTAACACATTCTTAAGCTGCATTTGCGGTTTAGTGAAGTTAAGGAGGGAATTAATGGAAAGCATACTTTTGCCTGATAATTCGCAATTCGCTAGGATACATTGGCAAATTACTGTTTCTGAAAAAGAGGAAGATGAGAAAAAGGACACATTGAGCTTTGCAGATGTGAAGAAACTATGTGATAAATTTCATATTTATGTGTCAACTGGTCAATTGTTAGAGTTTTTCCAATTAGCAGACATCAATCATAACGGACTATTAAATTATTTTGAATTTGAAAAGTTCATTAAAATCTTAAAGAATAGGAAAGAGGTAAATATGATTTGGTCTAAATTTACAAAACCTCCACACTCCCACTTATCATTTGAAAATTTTTTTCAATTTTTAATTACAGAGCAGCATGAGCAAGTGGATCGTCAAACTGCATGGTCATATTTTATTAAGTACAGAGAACCGACTCAGCTGACGATGGGGCAAGATGGTTTTACCAAGTTCTTGAAGGAGCAACCATATTTGGTGGAGGTTAAAGAGGAGTTATATTCAAAGCCATTAAACCATTATTTTATTGCATCTTCACATAATACTTATTTATTGGGGAAACAAATTGCAGAAACTCCATCTGTGGAGGGATATATTCAAGTCCTACAACAAGGTTGTAGGTGCGTAGAAATTGATATATGGGATGGTGAAAATGGGCCAGTGGTATGCCATGGATTTTTAACGTCAGCTATTCCCTTAAAAACAGTTATACGCGTGATAAAGAAGTACGCTTTTATAACGTCTCCGTATCCTTTGATTATTTCACTGGAAATAAACTGTAACAAGGATAATCAAAAATTGGCAAGCCTGATAATGAGAGAGGTTTTAGCAGAACAGCTGTACTTTGTTGGCACAAGAACTGATAAACTGCCATCACCAAGGGAATTAAAACATAAAATATTGTTGAAATCCAAGAAGACGAGTGAAGCAACTAGAGGTCTTAGCGTTAATGAGCCATTTCCATCTTCTTTTAGTTCTTCTTACGAATCAGCTAATGAACAGGAATTAAGAATGAAAGATGACTCCACGAACAGTAGTAGCGCAACAAATTCTTCTAGTATGCAACGCATCAAAAGAATTGGATTAAAAAAGCACGTTGATATAATTAATGATGTTTCTAACATTTCTGGAATACATGGCATCAAGTTCAGGAATTTCTCTTTACCAGAGTCCAAAACGATAGCGCATTGTTTTTCACTGAATGAGCGCAAAGTAGAATACATGATAAAAGATAAACACTTAAAATTATCGTTGGATAAACATAATAGAAGATATTTGATGAGAGTCTATCCTCACGTTTTACGATACAAATCATCAAATTTTAACCCAATACCTTTTTGGAAGGCCGGTGTACAAATGGTGGCTACGAATTGGCAAACTAATGATATTGGACAGCAACTTAATCTGGCAATGTTTCAAATATTAGATCACCAACCTGATGGAAGTTTTAAATCAGGATACGTGCTAAAACCAAAAAAGTTGCTACCTGTAGTAACAAAGGCGAAAATGATTCCATTAATTTACGAACATTTTGAAAACGGTAGTGATCCTGTTACTATTAAAATTCGAATTTTATCTACACAGTTATTGCCCAGATTGAATGATACATCGCCAAGCAGAAATAACACCAATTCCTTTGTTAAAGTGGAGTTTCATACCGATGACGAGCCGACAATGTCCATCTCAATCGATAAGGGTACAAGGATTTCTGCCACTGAAGCATCCACTAAGAGTTCTCAAGGGAATGGATTCAACCCAATATGGGATGCTGAAGTTTCTATCACATTGAAAGATACAGACCTCACATTTATAAAATTCATGGTTATCTCTGAAGAGACCCAGATTGCATCTGTTTGCCTTAAGCTGAACTATTTGAGGATGGGATATCGTCACATTCCGTTGTTTAACATGGAGGGGGAACAATACATATTTTGCACTTTATTTATTCATACACAAATTTTATAGGTGATCTTTTTCCGGCCAAATACACATATTCATAAATACGTACATATACCTACTTGCATATACCAACATGATTACCTAGGATGGATATATCAAATGGGACGACGAAGTACCACGACAATACACAATAACAACTTCTGTTTTTCGCTGATTGCCTTCTCTTCAGCAGAAAGTTGATGCATATTTCGCGTAGCGCGTTGACGCGTCTTCTTTCTGAAGTTTTGTGCTTTTGTTATCATACTATATAAAGTAAAAAGAAAGGAGAACATATTAAGCATTACTGAATTAGGATCCTTTGGAAGAAAAAAAGTAAGAGACACTGAAAGATGATATCACCATCAAAAAAGAGAACCATTTTATCAAGCAAGAATATAAACCAAAAACCACGAGCAGTGGTAAAAGGCAATGAACTTCGTTCACCATCAAAGAGAAGGTCACAAATAGACACAGACTATGCACTAAGGCGAAGTCCAATAAAGACAATCCAAATTTCTAAAGCTGCACAATTTATGCTGTATGAGGAAACGGCTGAAGAAAGAAACATAGCTATCCACAGACATAATGAAATATACAATAATAACAATTCTGTGAGCAATGAGAATAATCCTTCCCAAGTAAAAGAAAACCTTTCACCCGCTAAAATTTGCCCTGATGAAAGAGCATTTTTAAGGGAAGGAGGAAGAATTGCATTGAAGGACTTAAGTGTTGACGAATTCAAAGGTTACATACAGGATCCTCTCACCGATGAGACTATACCACTGACGTTGCCACTGGGTGATAAAAAAATCAGCCTACCCAGTTTTATAACGCCGCCAAGAAATTCGAAGATATCTATTTTCTTCACTAGTAAACACCAAGGACAGAACCCAGAGACAAAGATATCCCGTTCTACCGATGACGTCAGTGAAAAAAAAGTAGTGAGAAAACTGTCCTTCCACGTCTATGAAGATGAGTAAATAATGTACACAGTTAGCGTCTAATAATTAATTAACGATACCAATTTAATTCATTCACGTATTCCTCACCTCGTGTGTAAATTACTAACAGAGTAGTAATAATAATAAGAATCAATAATAATAATAAATCCATCCTTGTGTATTACCCGGGTTAGAGGGTAGAAAAATTTTTGAAAATCGCGATGAGCTGAAAATTGAAAATATTTGGTTATAACATAAGATCGATAAATTAGGAACAGTGCATTATACAGTGGACTCATTCGGTTAGAAGCTTTAGACGTCGTACCTTTTATATCGATACAAATAGAAATAAAATTATACCATGGGAAAGGCTGCGAAAAAGAAGTACTCCGGAGCAACTTCGTCCAAACAAGTCTCTGCCGAGAAACATTTGAGTTCAGTATTTAAATTCAACACAGATCTAGGTCAGCATATTTTGAAAAATCCTTTGGTGGCGCAAGGTATTGTTGATAAGGCACAGATTAGACCCTCAGATGTTGTTTTGGAGGTTGGTCCTGGTACAGGTAACCTAACTGTAAGGATCCTCGAACAAGCAAAAAACGTAGTGGCAGTAGAAATGGATCCCAGAATGGCTGCAGAATTAACTAAGAGGGTACGTGGTACACCTGTGGAGAAAAAGTTAGAAATCATGCTTGGAGATTTTATGAAGACTGAATTACCATACTTTGATATCTGTATTAGTAACACTCCTTACCAGATCTCATCGCCTCTGGTTTTCAAATTAATTAACCAACCAAGACCACCAAGAGTATCTATTCTTATGTTTCAAAGAGAGTTTGCTTTAAGATTACTGGCAAGACCAGGTGACTCATTATACTGTAGATTATCCGCCAATGTACAAATGTGGGCTAATGTTACACACATCATGAAAGTGGGTAAGAATAACTTCAGACCGCCACCACAAGTGGAATCCAGCGTTGTTAGACTAGAGATTAAAAATCCAAGACCGCAAGTGGATTACAACGAATGGGATGGTTTGTTGAGAATCGTCTTTGTGAGGAAAAACAGAACGATTTCAGCTGGCTTCAAATCGACCACCGTGATGGACATTCTGGAGAAGAATTATAA
>OBMA010001594.1_pt1 | contig 13793 bp, 27 predicted proteins | sample 1539141 | NCBI WGS metagenome assembly OBMA01 (sample SAMEA3991484, study PRJEB22521) | metagenome | biome: anthropogenic terrestrial biome; feature: sewage plant; material: raw primary sludge | place: Sweden | collected 2012-09-26 | reverse complement strand
GTTGCGTGGCTTTAAAAATGCATTGTTAGACATGGAATTCCTTTCAACAAAACCGACTTTGCGTCTTTACAAAGTCAGTTGGGTGGCGATATGAATGTTTTGAGCGCGTCTATATGCGCGCTCAATGAAACGATGATTAGCGTGAGTACAACTCAACAATCAAGTGTTCATTCACATCGTGTGCCACATCAGAACGTTCTGGCGCAGATTTAAACACGCCTTCCATTTTCTTGGTGTCCACTGAAACCCACATCGGCATACCCACTTGCTCTGCCAATTGCAGTGCTTCAGCAATGCGCACTTGTTTTTTCGCTTTTTCGGTCACACCAATCACATCACCCGCTTTGACTTGAATCGAAGGAATGTTGGCAATCTGACCATTCAAAGTGATGGATTTGTGGCTCACCAATTGGCGAGCTTCAGCACGTGTAGAACCAAAGCCCATGCGATACACCACATTGTCCAAACGCTGTTCGAGCAAACGCACCAAGACTTCACCAGTGTTACCACGTTGGCGATCCGCTTCGGCAAAGTAACGGCGGAACTGACGTTCTAATACGCCGTACATGCGTTTGAGTTTTTGTTTTTCACGCAATTGCAAACCGTAGTCTGAAGTACGCGCACCTGATTTGGCGCCGTGCTGACCTGGTTTGGTTTCGAGTTTACATTTTGAATCCAAAGTGCGACGTGCACTTTTTAAGAATAAATCTGTGCCTTCACGGCGAGCCAATTTGGCTTTTGGACCTGTGTAACGTGCCACGGTATTTTCCTTAAGTTAATGCGGATGTTTAAATCACGCATGTTCCATCAAATCATTTCAGTTTAAAACGTTTGACAAAACTGTGGTCTTAGATAAACTAATGAATATATTATCGGCGCATGGGCTGTTTTCACAACCAATCACACCGATAACTTTTAGAATTGTTTGTTGTACAAATTTTCAACCCGCACAACAAACAAAACAAAAGCGCAATCGCCAATCATACATGGCGATTACGCAAATGTCAAGCAAAATCAATTAGATACGACGACGTTTCGGCGGACGGCAACCATTGTGTGGTACAGGTGTTACGTCTTGAATCGAAACTACTTTGATACCCAAAGCATTCATCGCACGAACTGAAGATTCGCGACCTGGACCTGGGCCTTTGATACGAACTTCAAGATTTTTGATACCGTATTCTTGTGCCACTTTGCCAGCCGCTTCCGCTGCAACCTGAGCCGCAAATGGAGTCGATTTACGCGAGCCTTTAAAGCCTGCGCCACCTGCTGTTGCCCAAGACAAAGCGTTGCCTTGACGATCGGTGATGGTGATAATGGTGTTGTTAAAAGACGCGTGCACGTGCAAGATGCCGTCGGCAACGTTCTTTTTAACCTTTTTACGCGCGCGTGCAGCGGCGTTGTTTGCAGCTTTTGCCATATCAATAATTCCTTAACTATTATTTCTTCAAAGCAATACCAGCTTTGCGCGGACCTTTACGCGTACGCGCATTGGTTTTGGTGCGTTGACCACGGCAAGGCAAGCCTTTACGGTGGCGTGTGCCACGGTAGCAACCCAAGTCCATCAAACGTTTGATAGACATGGTTACTTCACGACGCAAGTCACCTTCAATTGTGAAAGTGCCAACTGCATCACGCAATTTTTCCAAGTCAGCATCATCCAAATCTTTGACTTTTTTGGAAGCAGGAATCCCTGTTGCTTCACAAATTTTCAAAGCACGGGGACGACCAATGCCATAAATCGCAGTCAAACCAATACAGGTATGTTTGTGCGGCGGAACGTTTACACCAGCAATACGAGCCATTCTATATTTCCTTTGTACTTAATTAACCTTGACGCTGTTTATGACGTGGGTCACTTGAGCAAATCACGCGCACAACACGGTTGCGACGAATGATTTTGCAATTGCGGCAAATCGGTTTTACAGATGCGAGAACTTTCATTTACTACTCCTCAACTTAAAATTCGTTCCACTTTATTTCGAGCGGAATACTATTCGGGCTTTTGATAAATCATACGGCGTTAATTCGACCGTGACTTTATCCCCCGGTAAAATCCGAATATAGTGCATCCGCATTTTACCAGATATGTGTCCTAAGACCACATGCCCATTTTCTAACTTCACTCGGAAAGTGGCGTTGGGTAAATTCTCCACCACTTCACCTTGCATTTGGATTACGTCATCTTTTGCCATAACTCATCCTATTTGGAACCTTTGAAATTGGCTTTTTTCATCAAAGATTCGTACTGTTGACTCATCATGAATGCCTGTACTTGTGCCATAAAATCCATTGCCACAACCACAATAATCAATATCGACGTGCCACCAAAAATCAAACCCGAACTCGAACCCAATGCCATCATAAAAAACTCTGGCAATAAACACACGATGGTTAAATACAACGCACCTGTTAAGGTCAATCGCGTTAGGATTTTATCCATGTAGCGGGTGGTTTGTTCACCTGGGCGTATCCCAGGAACAACTGCACCTTGCTTTTTCAAATTATCCGCTGTTTCACGACTGTTGAACACCAAAGCCGTATAAAAGAACGCGAAAAATATGATGGCCGCTGCGTATAAGGTCATATACAAAGGGCGACCTGGGGTCAATTGCGCCGTTAAATCTTTCACCCACAACAAATTACTTGAACTGAAAAAATTCATCACCGTCGCAGGCAACAACAAAATCGACGAGCCGAAAATCGCAGGAATCACACCCGACATATTGACTTTCAATGGCAAGAATGAACTTTGCCCACCCATCATGCGTTGACCGACTTGACGCTTGGCGTAGTTGATCGGAATCTTACGCTGACCGCGCTCAACAAACACCACAAAAAACACCACCGCAATTGCCGCCAAAATAATGCCCAAACCCAGCAATGGAGACAGTTGGCTGGATGCCATTTGCGAGAACAACGAATAAACACCCGTCGGCAAACTTGAGACAATCCCAGCAAAAATAATGATGGAAATGCCGTTGCCCAAACCGCGCTCAGTAATCTGCTCACCCAACCACATCAAAAACATCGTGCCCGTGACCAAACTCACCATCGCCACGCCGACAAAACCCCAACCTGGATTGGCAACAATCGCAACACCGCCACCACCCGCACCTTGAATTTGCGAGGCAATAAAATACGACTGTACAATCGCCAACAACAGGGTCAAATAGCGCGTGTATTGAGTAATTTTACGTTTGCCCGCCCCACCTTCTTTTTGTAAAGCATGTAAAGAAGGTACAACAGCAGCAGCAAGTTGCATCACAATCGAAGCCGAAATATACGGCGTAATTCCCAAAGCGATAATCGATGCACGAGACATCGCACCACCCGAGAATAAATTCATCATTGCAAACAAACCACTGCCTGCACTGCTTGCCAACGAAGCCGCCAAGGCAACCGCATCCACACCTGGAACTGGCACATGTGCCAACAAACGGTAGACCAACAACGCGAGCAACAAAAAGGTCAAGCGCTGTTTGAGTTCGGGCGAGGTTTGCGATTTGGCTTTTGCTTTCGTCGCTTGATTGGATAATTTGGCTGTAGCCACAAATACCTCTCAATTACGCTTGTTGAACAGAACCGCCAGCCGCTTCGATTGCAGCCAACGCGCCCTTAGTCGCCAAAATGCCTTTTAAGGTCACTTTGCGAGTAATTTCGCCTGTCGCCACAACTTTAACGCTGGTAATTAATTCGCCCAACAAGCCCGCTTGTTTCAATGCCAACAAATCGATTTGATCCACTGGCAATTTATTCAAGTCATTCAAATTGACTTCGCCCACAAAGCGACGTGTCATTGAGGTAAAGCCACGCTTAGGCATACGACGGTGCATCGGCATTTGACCACCCTCAAAACCCACGCGGTGAAAGCCACCTGCACGTGATTTTTGACCTTTGTGACCGCGGCCACAGGTTTTACCCAAGCCACAACCGATGCCACGACCCACACGACGTCGTGCATGTGTAGCACCTTCTGCTGGCGCAATGGTATTTAAAAACATAGTCATATTTTTTCTCCGTATCCAATCAGTTCATCATTGATTCATTAATAATTAAATAAATTAATCAATGACTTTAACCAAATAAGACACTTTGTTGATCATGCCGCGCACTGCTGGAGTGTCTTCCAGCTCGCGAACTTGACGAATTTTTTTCAAACCCAAACCTGCCACCGTATCACGGTGCGATTGTTTTGTACCAATCACACTTTTAACCAAGGTGACTTTAACAGTTTTATCTGCCATGTGAATGCTCCTTAGCCTATGATGTCTTCAACTGATTTGCCACGCTTGGCAGCGATATCAGAAGCGGTTGATTGTTTGCGCAAACCATCGATGGTTGCGCGCACCAAGTTGTATGGATTCGATGAGCCGAGTGATTTTGCAACCACGTTGTGCACACCCATCACGTCAAATACCGCACGCATCGGGCCACCCGCAATCACGCCCGTACCGTCTTTGGCAGGCATCATCAATACATTGGCTGCACCGTGTTTGCCGGTCACTGAGTGTTGCAATGTACCGTCTTTCAAAGGCACTTTGAACATTTGACGACGTGCTTGCTCCATGGCTTTTTGCACAGCCACTGGCACTTCACGCGCTTTACCTTTACCCATACCGATGCGACCGTCGCCATCACCGACTACAGTTAAAGCGGCAAAACTCATAATACGACCACCCTTAACCACTTTGGTGACACGGTTGACCGCGATCATTTTTTCGCGGAAACCATCATCAGGTTGGTTTTGGTCTTTAGATTGTACTTTAGACATATCAATTCCTTATTGTGTCGTGAGGTGGCTTAGAACTGCAAACCAGCTTCACGCGCAGCTTCGGCAAGTGCCTTAATGCGACCATGAAATTGGAAACCCGAACGATCGAAAGCGACTTGCGTCACACCTGCGGCTTTTGCTTTTTCAGCAATCGCGGTACCCACCGCTTTTGCTGCATCTACAGTAGAGCCATTGCCATTGGCGCGCAGTGCGGCTTGAACCGTAGAGGCAGTTGCCAATACGTTGTTGCCTTCAGCTGAAATCACGCTGGCATAAATATGTGAGTTGGTACGAATAACGACCAAACGGTTGACTTTCAACTCAGCAATTTTGGCACGGGTTTTGCGTGCTCGGCGCAAACGCGCTTGCTTTTTGTCTTGCATCATAATTCCTTATAAGAACGATAATCAAAACCTGCATTGGACTCCTACCGCTGATCCACTTGCAGACCTCAATGATTATTTTTTCTTGGTTTCTTTCAAAATCACCACTTCACCCGCGTAACGAACACCCTTGCCTTTATAAGGCTCTGGTGGACGATAAGCGCGAACTTCCGCCGCTACTTGACCCACTTGTTGTTTGTCAATACCTTTGATGATGATTTCGGTTTGAGTTGGGGTTTCAGCAGTCACACCATTTGGCAACGCATACACCACATCATGTGAAAAGCCCAATTCCAATTTCAAGTTAGTGCCTTCGGCTTTCGCACGATAACCGACACCGACCAAATTGAGCTTTTTCTCAAAACCCTTGGTCACACCTTGAATCATATTGGCAACCACGGCGCGCGTCGTGCCTTGCAAGGCATTTGATTCGCGGGTTTCGTCGTTGCGAGATACATTCAACTGACCATCTTTATTTTCAATCGATACTTTGCTGTTGATGTTGGCTTCCAAAGAACCCAAAGCACCTTTAACAACAATTTTACCGTCTGCGATGCTGATTTGCGCACCGTCCAACGCGATTGGATTTTTACCGACTCGAGACATTTTTCTCTCCTTCCAATTACGCAACAATGCACAAAACTTCGCCACCCACACCCAATGAACGGGCTTTGCGATCAGTCATCACACCTTTAGAGGTGGAAACAATCGCGACACCTAAGCCGTCCATCACTTGTGGAATACCAGCGCAGTGACGATAGATACGCAAGCCTGGTTTTGAAACGCGTGAAATGCGCTCAATAACAGGACGACCTGCGTGATACTTTAATGCGATATCCAAAACAGGTTTGGCTGCTTCGCCACCCACTTTGAATTCTTCAATATAGCCTTCTTCTTTGAGCACGCTGGCAATGGCAACCTTCAATTTTGATGAAGGCATTGAAACGGCAGTTTTTTCTACCATTTGCGCATTGCGAATACGTGTCAACATATCGGCGATTGGATCACTCATACTCATTTTCGTTTCTCCTTTGCCAATTACCAGCTTGCTTTGGTCAAGCCTGGGATTTCCCCAGCCATGGCCGCATCACGCAATTTTGAACGTCCTAAGCCAAACTGACGGAATGTGCCACGAGGGCGACCTGTCAATTGGCAACGATTGCGCAAACGGGTTGGGTTTGCGTTGCGTGGCAATTGTTGTAACTTCAAGCGTGCTTCATAACGCTCGTCTTCAGACTTTGATTGATCTTGAATGATTTTATTCAAATCAGCGCGTTTAGCAGCAAACTTAGCCACCAAAGCTTCACGCTTTTTTTCACGATTGATCAGGGATAATTTAGCCATTATCGATCCTCAATTACGGAATGGGAATTTGAAAGCCGCCAACAATGCTTTGGCTTCCTCATCGGTTTTTGCTGTGGTGGTCACACTGATGTTCATACCACGCAACGCGTCGATTTTATCGTATTCAATTTCAGGGAAAATGATTTGCTCTTTCACACCGATATTGTAGTTACCGCGACCATCGAACGAGCGACCATTCACACCACGAAAGTCACGCACACGAGGAAAAGCAACTGTCACCAAGCGATCTAAAAACTCATACATTCTTACGCCACGCAAGGTCACCATACAACCCACTGGGTAATCCTCACGGATTTTGAAGCCCGCAATCGCTTGACGCGCCACAGTCACCACAGGTTTTTGACCTGCGATTTTGGTCATATCAGAAACCGCGTGCTCCATGACTTTCTTGTCCGCGACCGCTTCGCCCACACCCATATTCAAGGTGATTTTGGTGATGCGTGGAACTTCCATAATTGATTTATAACCAAATTTCTCCATCAATTCTGGAACGATTTTTTCTTTATAAATACTTTGTAAACGTGCCATGATTATCCCTTACACTACGGCTTCGCCGTTAGATTTAAATACGCGAACTTTTTTACCGTCCACTTCTTTAATCCCCACGCGATCCGCTTTTTGGGTTTTGGCATTAAACAACGCCACATTGGAGATATGAATCGGCATCACTTTAGCAACAACACCACCTTCAATACCCGCAGCCGGGTTTGGACGCACATGGCGTTTTGCGACTTTGATACCCTCAACAGTCACGTAGTCCGCGTCCACACGACGAGTAACCACACCTGTTTTGCCTTTATCTTTGCCCGTCAAAACCACCACAACGTCGCCTTTACGAATTTTTTCCATGTCGCTCCCCTTATAGCACTTCTGGTGCTAAAGATACGATTTTCATAAACTTCTCACCACGCAATTCACGTGTGACAGGTCCGAAAATACGCGTACCGATTGGCTCTAATTTCGCATTCAACAATACCGCAGCATTGCCATCGAATTTAATTTTTGAGCCATCTGGACGACGAACACCACTTGCGGTGCGAACCACAACTGCGTTATATACTTCGCCTTTTTTCACGCGACCACGAGGTGCGGCTTCTTTGATACTGACTTTGATGACGTCACCAACGCCAGCGTAGCGACGCTTAGAGCCGCCCAACACTTTGATACACATTACGGAACGCGCGCCGGTGTTGTCGGCCACATCCAACCTACTTTGCATCTGGATCATGATATCTTTCCCAACTTAATCGTTATGCCATCAGCACAAACGGTCAGTTTTGGTCTCACTACATTTTGCCTTTAGCCTGCTGGCACCAACAAAAGTAGCACTGGAGTTGAATCTCTTGCGAGACTTTGAATCTTACCTCATCAAAACTTGTCAAGCGTAGCTTACGCCCATCAAATCTTAATTTTAAGTTGCCTCAGATAAGACTGTGAATTATATTGTATTCATATTACAAACACAAGGTTTATTTTCACACTGTGCACTGAGTCAGTCATGTTTTTTGCCAATCGCTCGGTTGTTTTGCATTTTTGACACAGTTTGTAATTTTTTCCACAGTATTGAACTTGTTGTTTCATACATCGGCGACTTGCTTGCCTTGTTTGCAAAACCGCCAACCACTTTCGTCGTTGGCGGCTGCAAATTGCGGTATTTCTTACAACTTGTTACCAATCATATTAAATCACGCGAGCCGCTTCGATTAACTTGGTCACCGCCCAAGACTTGGTCTTAGACACTGGACGCGTTTCTTCGATTTCGACTAAATCGCCTTCATTGTATTGATTGGTTTCGTCATGCGCGTGGTATTTCGTCGATTTAACGATGAATTTACCATAAAGCGGGTGCTTCATTTTACGCTCAACAACGACCGTCACGGTTTTGTCCATTTTGTTAGACGAAACACGACCGACTAAGGTTCTGGTTAATGTCGTTTCACTCATATTATTCACCTGCTTTCTGATGCATGACAGTGCGCACGCGAGCGATGTCGCGACGTACTTTTTTCAGCTGGTTAACGTCGTTGAGTTGTTGCATGGCTTTTTGCATACGCAAGTTAAATTGCGTTTTGAGCAATGCGTTCAACTCTTCCTTTAACGCCGCAGCGTCTTTGGTCATTAGTTCTTTAGCACTCATTTTAGCTCCTTAACCACCTATGGCGCGGGTTACAAACACGCACTTGAGTGGCAATTTGGCTTCTGCCAAACGGAATGCTTGACGCGCCAATTCTTCTGACACGCCGTCCATTTCGTATAACATTTTACCTGGTTGGATTTCAGCAACATAGTACTCGGGGTTACCCTTACCGTTACCCATACGAACCTCTGCAGGTTTGTTTGAAATCGGTTTGTCAGGGTAGATACGAATCCAAATACGGCCACCACGTTTGATGTGACGGGTCATTGCACGACGCGCAGATTCAATCTGACGCGCTGTGATGCGACCACGACCCACGGCTTTTAAGCCAAAGTCACCAAACGATACTTCGGCACCGCGTGTTGCCACGCCAGTGTTGCGACCTTTTTGCTCTTTACGGTATTTTCTACGTGCGGGTTGTAGCATGTTTATTCTCCTGCACTTGGTTTAGCATCAGCTGGGGCATCTGCCTTGCGGCGGGTGCGACCTGCTGGTGCGCCGTCACGACGTGGGCGATCACCTGTTGGGCGACCCTCACGGTTATCACGGCGTGGTTTTTTATCATCTTTACCATCGTGCTCGTAGCCTGTGCCTGGTATGGTTTTACGTGACAACGTATCGCCTTTGTAGACCCAAACTTTGATACCGATGATGCCATAAGCAGTCAACGCTGTTGATGTTGCGTAGTCGATGTTCGCACGCAATGTGTGAAGTGGTACTCGACCTTCGCGATACCATTCAGCGCGCGCAATCTCAATCCCGTTCAAACGACCTGAACTCATGATTTTGATACCGCCCACGCCCAAACGCATAGCGTTTTGCATCGAACGGCGCATTGCACGGCGGAACATGACACGTTTTTCCAATTGTTGTGCGATGGAGTCGCCAATCAATTGGGCATCGATTTCAGGCTTGCGCACTTCTTCGATATTGACGTGTACAGGTACTTTCATCAATTTTTGCAATTCAGTACGCAAAACTTCGATGTCTTCGCCTTTTTTACCGATGACCACACCTGGGCGCGCTGAAAAAATTGTGATGCGCGCCGTTTTTGCTGGACGTTCAATCAAAACGCGTGCGACCGATGCGTTTTTCAATTTTTTCTTGAGGTATTCGCGCACTTTCAAGTCTTCGTTCAATGTTGTGGCGAAGTCTTTGTTGCTTGCGTACCAGCGTGAATCCCAATCACGGGTGACGGGCAGACGAAAGCCAGTAGGGTTAATCTTTTGTCCCATTTCTTGCTCCTTATTGACCGACAGCCACAGTGATGTGACAAGTTTGTTTTTCGATACTGTTGCCACGGCCTTTGGCACGGGCAGACATACGCTTGAGTGATGTACCTTTATCGACAAAGATACGGGTCACACGCAACTCATCAATATCAGCACCGTCGTTGTGCTCAGCATTTGCAATCGCTGATTCCAAGACTTTCTTGATAATGACAGCCGCTTTCTTTTGTGTAAACGTGAGGGTGTCCAACGCTTGACCCACTTGTTTACCACGAATCAAATCGGCCACAACACGACCTTTTTGAGCCGACAAGCGCACGCCACGTAAAATAGCAGTAGTTTCCATGACGCTTCCTTATTTCTTCGCTTTTTTGTCTGCCACGTGACCTTTGAAGGTACGTGTCAAGGCAAATTCACCCAACTTGTGACCGACCATATTTTCTGAAATATAGACGGGTACGTGTTGGCGACCATTATGTACAGCGATTGTTAAGCCGATAAAATCAGGCAAAACAGTCGAACGACGAGACCAAGTTTTGATTGGTTTCTTGTCACGATTTGCAATTGCCGCATCCACTTTTTTCAATAAGTGAGCGTCGCAAAATGGACCTTTTTTAACTGAACGAGCCATTTGTTACTCCTTATTTGTAGCGACGTTTAACAATCATGCTATCTGTACGCTTGATGCTGCGTGTGCGATAACCTTTTGTTGGTTGACCCCAAGGTGACACTGGATGACGACCACCCGATGTACGACCCTCACCACCACCGTGTGGGTGATCGACAGGATTCATCACCACACCACGTACCGTAGGACGAATACCGCGCCAGCGCGATGCACCTGCTTTACCAATTTGGCGCAAGCCGTGCTCTTCGTTACCCACTTCACCGATGGTTGCGCGGCAGTCAACGTGCACTTTGCGAATTTCGCCTGAGCGCAAACGCAATTGAGCATAGATGCCTTCACGAGCCAACAGTTGCACCGATGTACCTGCTGAGCGCGCCAATTGCGCACCTTTACCAGGTTTCATTTCGATACAGTGAATGGTTGAACCCACTGGGATGTTGCGGATAGGCAAGGTGTTACCTGGTTTGATTGGGGCTTCTGAACCACTCACCAATTCTTGACCAGCCACCACACCACGCGGTGCGATGATGTAACGACGTGTGCCGTCTGCGTACAACAACAAAGCAATGTTTGCTGAACGGTTGGGATCATATTCCAAACGTTCTACTTTTGCCACGATGCCGTCTTTGTCGTTGCGTTTGAAGTCAATCAAACGATAATGGTGCTTGTGACCACCGCCACGATGACGTGTGGTGATGTGACCATTGTTGTTACGACCTGCGTTTTGCTTTTGCGGTTCGAGCAAGGGTGCGTGAGGCGCGCCTTTGTGCAAACTTGCATTGACCACTTTAACGAGACCACGACGACCTGGCGAGGTTGGTTTTACTTTTACGAGTGCCATTATTTCACCTCCTCATCGAAGCGAATTTCTTGACCTTTTTTCAGACCAACGTAGGCAATACGGACGTTATTACGGCGACCTTGGCCGTATTTTGTGCGCTTGCTTTTGCCTTTGCGATTGACCACACGAACCGCATCCACTTCAACTTTAAACAATAATTCGACTGCCGCTTTGATTTCAGGTTTGGTCGCACAAGGCATGACGCGGAAAGCAACTTGCTCATTTTTTTCCGCAATCATGGTGCTTTTTTCTGAAACAATCGGCGCCAAGAGTACTTGCATTAAACGTTCTTGATTCATGACAAGATCTCCTCAATTTGCGCCATAGCACCCTTGGTCACTACGATTTTTTTGTAGTGCAACAACGACAATGGGTCTGCGTATTTTGCTTCACACACATACACGTGCGGCAAATTGCGCGATGCTAAGAACAGGTTTTCAGAATAGTCATCGGTGATAATCATCACAGACTCTAAACCCAAACCTTTTAAACGATCCGCAACCAATTTGGTTTTTGGCGCATCGATAGCGAAGTCTTCGACCGCTACCAAGCGTGCATCACGAACCAATTGTGAATAGATGCTACACAATGCAGCGCGGTGCATCTTACGGTTCACTTTTTGAGTAAAGTTCTCTTCAGGAGAACTCGGGAACGCACGTCCACCTCCACGCCAAATGGGTGAAGAAGTCATACCTGAGCGCGCACGACCCGTACCTTTTTGAGCCCAAGGCTTTTTGGTCGAGTGTTTGACTTGCTCACGGGTTTTTTGTGCGCGGTTACCAGAGCGAGCATTCGCTTGATACGCCACCACGATTTGGTGAATCAACGCTTCGTTGTATTCACGACCAAAAACCGCGTCCGAAGCCGCAATTGATGCAGATTCTTGACCTTGTGCATTTAGGAGCTTGATATCCATTATTTCGCCCCTTTCAATTTCACTGCGGTGCGTACAACGACATTGCCGTTTTTAGCGCCAGGAACTGCGCCTTTAACCAACAACAATCCACGCTCTACATCCACACGCGCGATTTCTAAATTTTGTGCTGTGCGATTGACATCACCCAAGTGACCCGTCATGCGTTTACCAGGAAATACACGCCCTGGATCTTGCGCCATACCAATCGAACCCGGGACATTGTGCGAACGCGAGTTACCATGCGACGCACGACCAGATGCAAAGTGGTGACGCTTGATGGTACCCGCATAGCCTTTACCGATGGTAACGCCAGATACGTCAACTTTTTGACCTGCTTGGAAAATTTCAACCGAAACATTTGAGCCCGCTGAAAGTTGAGAAATAATCTCAGCATCCAAACGAAACTCTTTTGTGAACGAACCCGCTTCTACACCCGCTTTTGCCAAATGCCCTGCTTGGGGCTTTGCCACGCGTGATGCACGACGAGTACCGTATGTGACCTGAACTGCGGCATAGCCGTCAGACTCAGGCGTCTTTACTTGGGTAACGCGGTTGTTCGATACGTCCAACACCGTTACTGGGATAGACGTGCCATCCTCAGTAAAAATGCGGGTCATACCGACCTTGCGCCCCAACAGACCCAGTCCATTGTGAATCATTTTTAAACTCCATTCCCGACTGCGATTGGTCGAGAGAGATTTTATATACAGTGCGCAAAATGATTATTGCGCACCCCGACTTACCATACAAATCCACCCTAAAATATTAGGATAGCCTCCCATAATACTGCAATTGGGCTCAATAGGCAAGATACCTGCTCAAGAAGTTTTTGTTTTTATGGGTAACTGTTCGTTTGGTGCGACATTGTGATGTGCTTTGAGACACTTGCGGGTTTGATGTGGGCACTTCGACCACAGCATTGCAGAGTGGCAGCACCGACCCTACCGAACCTTGTTGTGGAAATATTGGTATTAACGAGACCATATCTCATGTGAAAACGCACTTCATTTCTGAAGTGCGTTTTTTAAAACAGATACAACTTTGCAATCGTGTACAAACTGCGTTGATTACACTTTGATTTCTACGTCCACGCCTGCTGGCAAGTCGAGTTTCATCAAGGCATCAACCGTTTTTTCCGTTGGATCAACGATGTCCATCAAGCGTTGATGTGTGCGGATTTCGAACTGATCACGTGAGGTTTTGTTCACGTGGGGTGAACGCAACACGTCAAAACGTTGGATGCGGGTTGGCAATGGTACTGGACCTTTGACAATCGCGCCTGTGCGTTTTGCAGTTTCTACAATTTCTGCTGCTGATTGGTCGATCAAACGATAATCAAATGCTTTCAAACGAATGCGAATTTTTTGCTTAGCCATTTTATTTCCTAAAGAACGAGGTATTAAATACCATTTTAATAAAGAACACTGTTAAAGCGAAGTGGCGCACCACTTCGCTCTTTTTACCAATTACTTGGTAATTTTCGCAACCACACCCGCACCAACGGTACGACCACCTTCACG
>OBMA010001592.1_pt1 | contig 13806 bp, 13 predicted proteins | sample 1539141 | NCBI WGS metagenome assembly OBMA01 (sample SAMEA3991484, study PRJEB22521) | metagenome | biome: anthropogenic terrestrial biome; feature: sewage plant; material: raw primary sludge | place: Sweden | collected 2012-09-26 | reverse complement strand
CCGGCCGTGCTCACCGAGCGCACCCATCTGGCGGTCCCATACCTCCAAATCCAAATGAGTTGCTTGCTAAACCGGCATTGGACGAACTGATTGCAGAGTATAGAACCCAGTTTGATTATATCTTAATTGATACGGCGCCAATTGGTGTTGTTTCCGATAGTTTCTCTCTGAATCGTTTTGCCGATATGCATCTTTATGTTGTTCGTGCAGAGTTCACTCCAAAAAAGAGTATAGCAGATGCTACCGATTTATTTAATAACAATAAACTGACCAACTTGTACTTTGTGCTGAATGGTACCGATCATACAAAAAGAGTGTATCGCAAAGGATATGGAAAGAAATATGGTTACGGTTATGGCTTTAATAAAAAACATGGCACTTATGGGTATGGAAATGAACCCGAAAAGAAGAGTAAGTGAAATCGGGCTCGAATAGGGTTAGGCAGTGTGTGAATAAGTGAATATTATAGGTGTCTTGATATATGAATAAGCTAAAAATGCTGTTGAGACTGAATTGGATAGCTACAATCTATTTCAATTTTCATTATTTGCCATTTAAACAGGCAATAAGGATGCCTGTATTTCTATACAAAGCTAAGCTTCTGAAATGTCTTGGTGAAGTAATCGTGGATAGTGATGTGATAAAGACAGGAATGATACAGCTGGGCGACTATGGAGTATCACTTTATCCAAACAAAGGTATTGTGTGGGAAAATCACGGAGGTAAGGTTATTTTTAAAGGAAGATGTGATATTGGTAATGCAAGCGCTATATCCATAGGACCTAAAGGATATTGTGTATTTGGAAGTAACTTTAAAGCTACAACTTCATTAAAACTTACGTCTTATTGTCATGTGGAATTTGGCGAAAAAGTACTTATCGCCTGGGATGTGATAGTGATGGATAGTTCATTCCACCGACTGAAAGACCGAAACGGAAACTTCAAAAGTAAAGGCTATGCGCCAATAATTATTGGTAATAGTAATTGGATTACAGCTAGATGTATGATTTTAAGTGGAACAAAAACTCCCGATTATTGTACGATTGGGGCAGCTTCGGTGCTAAGCAAAGATTATTCGGATTTCCCAACGCATATTTTGCTAGCGGGAAACCCCATTGAAATAAAGGCAAAAGATGTGTGGATGGATTTTGACGATCACCACATTGTGGATTAAATACGATGATTCATTTATAAAAAGGAGATGAAAATTAAAACCAATTTTATATACAGTAGTATTCTCACGGTCTCAAATTTTATTTTTCCATTCCTGACATTTCCCTATATTTCGAGGGTTTTAGGTGTAAGTAATGTGGGAATATACAACTGGGTGGGTGGAATTATTCAATATTTTATCTTGTTCTCCATGATGGGAATTGCCATTGTGGGCATCAGGGAGGTGGCAAAGAATAAAAGTAATCCAGCAGAGCTAAGTAAAACGTTTTCATCTCTTTTAATGCTAACAGTAGTCACAACTATCATTTCATTGGTTGTGCTTTTTGTTTTAATGGCCTTTGTTCCCAAATTCTCCGAGTACAGAGTGATGTTTTATATTGGTGCAGCCAATGTTTTTGTAAATCTTTTTTTGGTAGAATGGTTTTTTAAAGGGATCGAAAATTTTAAATACATTACTATTCGAAGCATAATAGTAAAAAGTCTGTACGTCATTTCGGTATTTGTTTTTATACGAAAGGCCGATGATTATGTAACCTACTATTTGCTTACAGTTGCTGCAGTGGTTCTTAACGCGCTGTTTAACTGGATCTATTGTCGGAAATTTGTTCACTTTACATTTAAAAATATAAACCTGAAACCGTTTATCAAGCCGTTTATGATTTTAGGTATCTATCTTCTTTTCAATTCAATGTACTCTACTTTTAATGTGGCTTATTTAGGATTCGTGGGAGGTAACAAAGAGGTGGGATATTATACCACTGCTACCAAATTATATGGTATTTTACTAGCTTTTTTTTCGGCCTTCACAGGTGTTATGTTGCCACGTATTAGTGCGTTAGTGGCCGAAAATAATTTTCCGGAAATCAATCGGTTGATTGGGAAATCGTTTGATATTTTATACACTTTTTGTTTCCCCATGATTATTTTCTTCATGTTTTTTGCTCCCGAAATTGTGAGAATAATAGCCGGGCCCGGTTATGAGGGAGCAATTTTACCGATGCGGATAGTGTTACCGCTGATGCTGATAATAGGAACCGAAGAGATTTTGATTATACAACTTTTGATGCCTTTGAACAAGGACAAGTCAATTTTTATCAACTCAGTGATTGGAGCTTTTGTAGGAGTTGCTTTAGCAATAGTTCTGGTAAAAAATCTTCATAGTGTTGGATCGGCAATTGTTTGGGTCTGCTCAGAGCTTTCAATACTTATTTCGGCAAGCTTTTTTGTAAAAAAATATATAGGCATTAGCATTCCCTATAAAATGGTATTCTTCAAATTTTTATATGCAATTCCGTATATTCTTATTTGTTACGGAGTTATATCTTTTTTTGATGATTCGATAGTTAAGTTGGCAGTTGCAGGTGTTGCTTCTTTACTCTATTTTATCATTGAAGATATGTATATTTCAAAGAACAATACAATCAAGGGGCTTTTGCCAAAATGGAAATAGGATCTTAATAAATAGTGATTATGGAGCGAGAGAGACTACGATATTACGATTTAATAAGCGGACTAAATCTGATACGAATTATAGTAATGCATATTTTTCAGTTTTCAGGAAATTATTATGATACTGTTTTTTCATTTTATATGCAGGTCACATTCTTTTTTTTACCATGGTTTTATTTTAAGGCAGGATATTTTTTCTCCAACCCTAAGAATGGAACTAAGGCTTATTTGATTGATAAAACGAAGCGTTTACTGTTACCATTTTTTATTTTTACTATAATTGGTTTTTTAATTGCGCTGCCTTTTGAACTTCGCGATTCTACTCGTCCACTTTGGAGGATATTTCTTTCTCCATTCTATGCTATGCTAAGATGGGGTAACGGTGGTAACGGTAATCTACCCCTTTGGTTTTTATTGTCGTTGTTTTTTACGTTGACAGGTTTCCTTTTCCTGAATAAGTTTAAACTCAAGTGGATTATTATCTTGTTTCCGGTAATTGGATATGTGCTGTATTTGTACGATGTTGTTTTGCCTTTAGGTCTTTCTAATGTTTTTCTAGCTATTTTTTTCTTATCGGCTGGTAACATTTACAGACATAAGATAGAGAATAAAAAATTTGGACCTTTACTTCTGGGGGCTGCTATCGGTATTTATGGCTTTACCCAACTGTTCTGTTTTAGTAGCTTAGATTTCAGAACGAATGCGATTACAAGTGGTAACTATTTTATCTACGTCATCTCAATTCTGGCGGGTCTTTTGTTGGTTTATCAAATCGGGAAAAGGATTAATTACATAAAACCAATCAATTATATTGGCGAAAACTCGATAGTTTATTTTGTTGCGCACTGGCCCATTATATTATTGGTAAAAAACATAATGGATAGTTTTTCTTTAAAGACTTCGGGTTATGGCTACGCAGCCATTTTATCGTTGGTTACATTCTTATTATTGCCGTTATGTGTGAAATTACTTAACGGCAAACTGAAATTTTTGCTTGGGAGATAAATGGCTATAAACCAAAGATAATTACCTTATGAATAAATCTCTCTACATATTTTTCTGTCTGATATTCGCAGTTAATTTCTGGGACTTGTCGGTGGTGGTCAATGTTCTGACAGCTGATATAGTCCTTGTACTTGACTGGATGTGGATATTGAGTGGAATTTACTTTTTCAATGAAAATAAAAGGCTAAAATCGCTAAATAGTTATAATTATAATAAACCCCTGGTACTTATATTAGCAGGAGTATTTATATCCATGTTCTCGGCTTATTTTTTTGGAGGACAGTCGTTGTTGACCACATTGATTGCACAACGGCCTATCTACTCATTTATGTTTTTACCTGCAATCCTTTTTGTGCAACCTACGGAAAAGGACATCATTAAGGCATTAAAATGGATCTCGATAGGTACCATTGTGGTATGGGTTCTGGTTCATTTCAAAACAGATATAATAAAACTGGACAAAGAAAAGATAGATCAATTTGAAATGAATAATAAAGATTTATCAGCCAAACTGGAATTTTATGTCACTGGAATTCATCTGGTTGTTCTTTATGTTTACATCAAAATATACCAGTATATAAAGAAATTTTCGTGGGATGTGTTTCTGGAAGCTTCTCTTTTACTGATATTTATTATTCTATATCAAAACCGAAGTATGATTCTGGGGGTTATTCCGGTTTTTATCTATTCGATGTATAAATTTAAATCGACGTATAAATCGACTATCATTATCGTAGCATCCATTGCCATTATAGTGGGTGTTATTTACACTTCGGATGTATGGAAGTTGATGATAGAGAATACTCAAAGTAATTTAGGCGAAACGGATTATAACAGGTGGAAGGCTCTGTATTACTATTTTGGTTATTATTCATCCAACTGGTTTTGCTATGTTTTTGGAAACGGGTATCCCAGCGGTGGAAACTCCCCATTGGGAAATTTGATGTGGGCAAATTTTGAAAAAGGTATTTTTACCAGCGACTTGGGAATGATTGGCATGTGGGTGGATTATGGAATCTTACCATTAATCGCTATTTATGGTATTATAATAAGCATTCTTCGAAAGAATATTTATCCATTATATTTAAAATTCGTTTGTTTGCATATCGTGTTTGTGCCAACGATATTTCACTTCTGGTCCAATCCGGGGATAGCTCTTTTTTCGTTGATTATTTATATGCATTCTTATTATACCGATCGAAACAAAAAAATGATTCAATATGCTAGGAATAATAATAGTTAATTATAAGAATGAGGGTAAGACTATTGAATATGTGAAAGAGGAATTGATAAAGATTCAAACTCAAAATATTATAGTAGTAGTAAATAATTCGGCAACAGACGAAAGTAATGCCAGATTGCAGGAGGGGTTGTCGGCGGAGTTGGTGCATGATATTACCAAAGTAGAGAGTACAAGTCAACGTTGCTTTATTGTCTCTCATCCCGATAATCTGGGGTTTGCAAGAGGCAATAATATGGGAGCCGAATTTCTGTTGAAGCATTTTCCCATTACTTATTTTTTGTTTTCCAATAATGATATTCGGTTTATCGATGCACATGTTGTAGAGGCATTGATTGAGAAGGCAGATTTGTTGACTAATGTTGGGGTTATCGGGCCAAATATAATTGGTGTGGATGGCCGCAAGCAAAGTCCTGATCCTTATTACTCATTTTGGGCAAGGTATTTTTGGATGTATTGGCTCACGCCTTTTATGCCCAAAAGTTTGAAAAATAAATTATTCAAACTTAACTATACTCAGCAGGCTCATGAAGGTATTCACTATCGGGTGATGGGTTCATTTTTTCTTGTAAAGGCGGTCGATTTTATAGCTTGTGGTATGATGGATCCAAATACTTTTCTTTTTTCGGAAGAAATGATATTATCCGAAAGGATGAAAGCCATAAACCGCGATGTGTATTTTTACCCGAGCGTAACTATTCTACACGAACACAACCAGACAATTTCGAAATTTATTGTTGATAAGAAGAAATTTATGCTGCGTTTTGAAAGTGAATGCTATTATTACAGAACATATCGAAATGTTTCTTTGTTAAGTACATATATTGGGAAGCTTTCTTTTCAATTTTATTTGTGGCTTGGAAAATTTGAACGCAAAAAAAAATGATTATGGCAACGTCAAAACATGCTTATTTAATCTTAGCTCATAATAACTACTACATCCTCGAACGGCTGATCAAGTTGCTGGATGATGAGCGGAATGACCTTTTTATTCATGTCGATAAGAAGGTTGATGGTTTTGATGAAGAATATTTCCTGAAGCAGGTTCATAAATCGTCATTGAATTTTATACAGCCAAGAGTTGATGTAAAATGGGGACATGTGAGCTTTGTTGAGGCAGAGTTTTTATTGTTCCGCCGGGCGTATGAACATGGTCAATACGCTTACTATCATCTTATCTCTGGTGTAGATCTTCCCATTAAATCACAAGATTATATCCACAGCTTTTTTGTCCAAAATGCGGGAAAGGAATTTTTAGGGATTTCTACTGACAGTATGCGAAATGTAGAATATAAAGTAACCAAAGTGCATGTTTCCACATCGTTTTATAAGCTAAACATTCGCTGGATGCGTAAAATACTTTTTCTAATTGATCGAACATTTGCATTTGCTCAACACTTGGTAGGGTATAATGTAGTGAAACTGGATAAGGATTTTTCGTTGAGCAAAGGGCCGAATTGGGTGAGCGTAACACAGGATTTTGTTGAATATCTATTGACTAAGGAGGAGGAATGTTTGAGAATATACAAACACTCTGTTTGTCCTGATGAGATTTTCATCCATACAGTACTTCATAATTCACCTTTTAGAGATAAGCTGTATAATGTTGATGACGAATACAAAGGCTGCATGAGGTTGATTGACTGGAAACGTGGTAATCCATATATTTTCAGGAAGAGCGACTTTCAGGAGCTGATGTCTTCCGACCGCTTGTTTGCCCGGAAATTCGATGAAAAAGATTTGGTGATTGTGAACATGATATATGAAAAGCTTTCTGAAAATAAGAATTAATGGCTGGAGGAATTGCTTATGAGAGTCTTATTTTTTACCCATCATTATTTAGATGACAACAGCGGAGGCAGTTTTGCTTCTCGCGCTTACATCAATGCGTTTACGGAGATTGCAGATACTTGCATGCTGATGTATCCCGACAGGGGTATTCCTATTTCCGATTTCATCCACCATAAATGTATTTTACAAGGTGTCAAAGACGAACGCAATAAAGTTCAGAAAGTAATTGATATCTATAGAGGACGAATTCATCGATATGCCGATGTAATGATTCCGCAAATTCGTGAGTTCAATCCGGACGTTGTTGTTTTTGACAATAGCAGAACTTCTGCCGGTATGCTTAGGAAGGTAAAAAAAATGGGTGTGAAGACCATTATTATCCATCACAACTACGAGATGGAATATTATAGAGGAACAAAACCGTTTATTGCTTGGAGGTTTCCATTTATGCATTATATGGAAGAGGCTGAGCGGACAGCTATTCAGTATGGCGATTTGAACCTCACACTAACCGACGAGGATAAGAGCCTGTTACAAATGCACTATGATTCGCAACACATAAGCAGAATCGCAAAGTTGGGTACTTTCGAATCGATGCCGGAGCGAACAACTTTATCGAATGAAGTTGAAGCTATATCCACAAATTTAAAGAGCGATTTGTGTTTTGCCATAACTGGTACCTTGGGTGCCTTTCAGACCGAAGTTTCCGTTATTCCCTTTTTGGAAGAAGACTATCCCGAATTACTTAAAATTTTACCTGACAATAAGCTTATCATTGCAGGCCGTAATCCGTCTATCAAAGTAATAAATGCCTGTGCGAAATATCCGTCGGTAAAGTTAATTGCAAATCCCATAGATATGCAAGAGGTAATGGCTCAGTCCGATGTATACATTTGTCCGACTTGTGTTGGTGGGGGATTGAAATTACGGGTGATGGATGGGCTAAAAGCCGGATTGCCTGTACTGACCCATGCTGTGTCTGCAAGAGGATATGATGAATTCAGAAAGGGTGATTGCCTGTTTGTGTACAGTGATAAAAACAGTTTCCGGACTAGTTTGCAAGAACTACTACAGGCACTGGAAGAGGGTAGGCTAGATAAAGCTACGATTAAGAATACTTATACATCGATATTTTCGTTCGAAGCTGGTGTGCGCCGGCTAAGAGATATATTGACAGATAACAAGTTATTTTGAATTTTTGGAAGGTAATGGCTTATGAGTAATTTGATAATAAATGCGGATGATTTTGGAATTAGTAAGGCGGTGAATTATGCTGTCATGGCGGCAATGGACTCTAATATTTGCACAGATACCACGCTTTTAGTCAATTTTGAAGAATCGGAGAATGCCGCCAATCTTGCAATTTCAATGGACAGAACCGATAGGGTGGGTATTCATCTTAACCTCACCGAAGGACTTCCATTAAGTTTAAAGATTAGAAATGAACCCCGTTTTTGTAATCAAGAAGGATATTTTCATCATGGAAAACTCAAACACATTGTGCAACTTTCTAAATCGGAGAGAATAGCTGTACAGGAAGAACTCACAAGTCAGATTCGGCTTAGCCGAAAGTTTGGAATTCCGATTTCACACGCCGACTCACACAACCATATTCACGAAGAGCCGGGACTAGCTCTGCTGATTATGGATCTTCTGAAAGTAGAGCAGATACCCTATCTGAGGCCTGCTAACAATATCGGTGAAACTTCAGTTGTAAATAAGTTATACAGAAATTTCTATAATGTGATATTAAATTTTAAAGCACTAGCATGGGTAAATTATTTTGGAAGTTTAAAAGATTTAATTAACTCTCAAAGCGAACTAAAAGTAAACTCAAATGTCGAAATAATGATACATCCTGGTGTGATAGTTGACAATCAAATTCTAGATGTTTACTCAAACGAGAATCTCAGTTTTCTTTTACCCGAAATAATAAAAAGAAATAAGTTGATATCTTATAGTCAAATACATCATATTTATTAGAATAATGAAAAAGAGATTATTAGTATTCCATCCTGCAGTAGCTCCATATCGAATAGACCTTTTTAATGAATTAAATGATGAATTCGACTCTAATTTCTATTTTTTTCGGAAAGGGCTATTGTCTCAAAAATTTGATGAAAAAAGTTTGGAATCACAGCTTAATTTTAAGCCTAGATTCCTGACATCTGGATTTGATTTTTCATCAAGAAAACGTATGATAAGATTTGGTTATCTGCAAAAAATCATCCGACATAAGCCAAATATAATTATATGTTGTGAATTTGGGCTAATTACATTTATAACTACATTGTTTACCCGAATTTTTTTTCAGAAAACTAAGGTGTATACTATTTGTGATGACAGTCTGGATATCGCTAAAAATAGCCCTATTTATAGAAGAATAGGGAGATCCTTATGTTTTCTGTTTCTGGATGGTATTATTTTGGGTAATGATTTTGCTGAGAAATGGTACAATGAAAAATTTCCTAAAATGAGAACAGTTATATCTCCAATTATACAAAAGGAATCGAGGATTCTGTCTTTTGCTAATGAGTGTGAGGCTATCGCAAAAAACTATTTAAAGGATTTTAAATTAGAGAAGAATATATTACTTTTCGTGGGACGTTTTGTTAGTGTCAAAAATCTGGATTTTTTGATTGAAGTTTTCTCAGATTATGTAAAAAAAAACAAGAATGTAGTTTTAGTTTTAGTCGGTGAAGGTAAACGAAAATCAGAGTTGCAAGCATTGGTTGAACGGCTAGAATTAAAGGACGATGTAATATTCCCAGGTCGGTTTGAAAATGAAGCACTTTATGCCTGGTATCGAGTTGCCGATTATTTTATTCTTCCAAGCACTTCAGAGGCATTTGGGGCAGTGGTAAACGAATCTTTAGTTGTAGGACTGCCTGTTTTGTGTTCAAACTTAGCAGGTGCTTCATGTCTCATAAATGAAAGGAATGGTAGAACTTTTAATCCATATAGAAAAGAGGAATTATTGACGGTGTTTGATGAAGTACTAGGAACAAGTAGAAAATTGAAAGATGATATTTCGATAAATAATTCGTTAATGCCTTATACATTTATGGAGCGAATTAAAGATTTAAAGGCGTTTTTGAATTGCGAATAGAGAACTCCTGATTGTAGGAGGAAATGTGTTGAAAATATAAATAGAGTAAGTCTAATAACCTTAATATTTTCTAGTATGGAAGAATCTCACAAAATGAAGTATTATTACTTCAATCCTTTTAGCAAACATTTCTATTTTCCGGAAGAGTTTTATAAATATCCCGTTTTTGCAACTTTTTATGAACCATACAAATTAAGTGCAAAACTGTTATGGAAAGTGTGGTTAACTTCATCGCTTTTTCGTAATCTGTTCTCTACGAATAAACCTGAGAAGTTTCTTCCATTAGGATTAATTAAACAATACGTGACTCCGAATTCAATTGTTGCATTTAACATTGGAAAGGGGGGAGCCGAGCAAAAGTTCTCAATTTTAGGTGTAGATACTAAAACTAATATTTCGTTTTTTATTAAATATGCAACTACCAAGCACGCATGTGATAATATCTGTAACGAAGGGAAAGTTCTCAAACAGTTATCACATCTTGAATTTGTTCCCAAGCTAGACTTATATGTTAATGAGAATGAAGAATTTGCTCTCTTAAAAACATCGGTTTTGCACGGAGCGAAGGTTAAACCTCAACCCATTAACGATAAGATGTTGGATATTCTCTATGAATTATCAATTCAAAAAGTGCAATCAAACAAAAATTATGATTCAGACTTGCAAACATGTTTTGCGCATGGTGATTTTTGCTCTTGGAATATATTAATTGATGGCGAGAAGATATTGTTGTTTGATTGGGAAATGGCCGGTAAGTATCCATTAGGCTACGATATATTTTCGTATATTTTTCAATTTGAGTTTTTGGTAAACGAAAATGTTGAATTTGATCAAATCCTTAAGGAAAATTCAATTGCGATAGGTAAATATTTCAATCGATTTGCAATAGAAGATTGGAAACCATATTTGCAATGTTTTGCAAATTTACTGTATGAAATTGAGTCGGAGAGAAAAGATATGAATCAGATAAAACCTTATTTGCAGCTAAAAGAGTTTGCAGCCAAAATATGAATACTTCAATTGAATTAAAAAATTATTTGTTTTGTAAATAGATAATCGACTATCTGGTAGTAGCCTCATAGTCAGTGCTTTTGGTGAGAAAATAAAAGATGAAGAAAAAGTTATTGATAATACATCCGGCTTTAGCGCCCTATCGCATCGACCAATTTAATGCTATAAGTAGATTGTTTGATTTGGAGATTGTTTTTATTTTTGGGAATGTTTGGAATCATAAGTTCGATCAGAGCAAATTGCTTTCGCAATTGATGTTCAAAGTTTCATTTTTGATGAAAGGACCTCGTTATAAAGGTCGTGTTTTTCGCTTTGGAATGTATCGAACGATTCGTAAAATGAATCCTGATGTTGTCTTAGGTTATGAGTTCTCATTCTCCACACAGTATCTTATTCTGTTGAAACGTTTGGGCTTGCTGCATCAGAAAATAGGCACAACCATCGACGATAGCATCGATATATGTAATCACGTACAATCCAAAGCCCGCTACTTTGTCCGCAAACAAACAGTTAAACATCTCGATTTCTTGGTCGTACTGTCAAAAGAAGTCTCGGAATTTTATCAAAAAGAATTCCATTTGAGTGAAAGCCAGATCATCGTTTCTCCTATTTTGCAGAATGTTGAACGGTTAAGAGCTAATGCTGAAAAATTAGAAGAAATTGCAAATCAATATGTCCAAAAATACAATTTGAAAGGAAAAAAAGTGCTTTTATTTGTCGGGCGGTTTATCGCCGTGAAAGCATTGCCTAATTTTATAGACGGTATTCACTCTTTATTGGCCGAACGTGACGATTTAGTTCTGGTTTTGGTAGGTGATGGCGCTGAAAAACAGAAACTGCAAGAACTGATAACCGAAAAGCGATTGAGCCAAAAGGTATTCTTGCCGGGTAGATTTGAATCAGAAGAGTTGTATGCCTGGTATTTATGTGGCTCCGGATTTGTTTTGCCAAGCACTTACGAACCTTTTGGTGCCGTAGTAAATGAAGCTTTAATTTTTGGATTGCCTGTTTTCTGTTCAAAATATGCCGGTGCATCTTTTCTCGTGAATTCGGGCAAGGGACTGCTTTTTGATCCGCTTGACAAGCAAAACACGATGAATGGATTGTCGGATTTCCTCTCGATGATTCATCCTCTGAAAGATATTGATTTGAAGAGCAAACCGGCATTAATGACTAATAATCAAGATGCCTTTGTCGACGAGTGGAATAAGATAGCCGGAAACTCAATGAATTAAACGATAAAAGAATTAAGTAATTAAAAAAGCAACAAATAATTGTTTCGCCGATATTACAAGAAGTGGGGCGATTGAGAAATAATTTAGCTAAGCTGGAAGTGATTGCCCGAAAATATCAGGAAGAAGGCAAAAAAATATTGTTGTTTATCGGGCGGTTTATTCCTGAAAAAGCGGTGGTTAGATTTATTTCCAACATCTATTCCTTACTTCATAAACATGATGATTTAGTGCTTGTTTTGGTTGGTGATGGACAGGAAAAAATTGCTGTAGAAACATTACTGAAAGATAAATTGTTGAAAAACAAAGTTTCTCTTCCCGGAAGGTTTGAAGGTGATGAACTTCATGCGTTGTATCTTTGTGCACATGGTTTTGCATTGCCGAGCCTGTACGAGACTTTTGGAGCCGTAGTAAATGAAGCATTGATTTTTGGGCTTAAAGTTTTTTGTTCTAAATATGCCGGTGCGGCAAGTCTCATTCATCCCGGAAATGGAGTTTTATTCGATCCGTTAAATGAACGTGGCATCCAAGAAAAATTGAGTCATTTCTTAGGGATGTTGGAAGAATTTGAGGACCTGGACATAACAAATAGGCCTTCTCTAATGTTAGATTACCAAGAGGTATTTATAAAAGAATGGAGGAAATTAGTGTATGCTTAAAGTGTTTGAGTTAGTAAGATCTATTCATTTGGGTGGTGCAGAGATAGTTGCTTTTAATCTGGCAGAATCTTGCAAAGGTTGTTATCCCGATAAATTTGAATTTATTGTTGTAGAACTGCACAAAACAAATGATGCATATTCACTTGACAAGAAGAAATTTCTGAAAGCTAAGAATATCAGAATTGTAAGTCTTTGGGGTAAATCGAAAACAGCAAGTTTGTTGTTTGGTCCATTTATTTTGGCGTATTATTTATTAAAGGAAAAACCGGATATTGTTCATTCTCACACCGATCTTCCGGATCTGATGCTTTCCAATACAAGGAGAATCTTTTCATTATTTCATCTGCGGTTTCCCAAAGTGGTGAGAACAATTCACAACACTGTGTTGTGGCCAACTCACAATATATTAGGTAAACACACCGAACGAATGTTTGTAAATGATAGAGTGATTGGCGTTTCGGGTAACGCTTTGGAGGCTTATCAAAATTTGAGAGGAAAATGCAATCTAAAAGAATCACATTATCAGTCAATTATATATAACGGTTGCGCAGTTCCTCAGCCGGAGAATCACGCTTTCAAAATTGATAATAAAAAGATTAATATCGCCTTTTGTGGTAGATTTGAGAATCAGAAAGGGATTGATGTATTGATAGAGCGTATACGGCTTATTAATAGCAAGTTTGGTGATACTTTTCTTTTTCATTTGATTGGTAGTGGTTCGTATCAAAATGATATACAGAAGCTTTCGCGCGAATATTCCAATGTGCTGGTGTACGATACGGTTCCGAATGTTGCCAACAAACTGTATGCTTTTGATTTTCTGATTATGCCGTCGCGGTTCGAAGGGCTGGTGTTGATTTCGATTGAAGCCTCATTTGCCAAAGTGCCCGTCATAGCAGCTCGTGCGCCCGGACTTAGCGAAACTTTGCCTGTGGACTGGCCTTTAAACTTTCCGCTGGAAGACGAGGAGGCATTGCTGCACATAATAGAGAAGATTAAAAGCGGTGAATATGATTTGGATGCTCTTAAAAATCAAGCATATTCATATGTCTCAGAGAAATTTTCGCATAGAACTATGGTTGACTCATATTCGAAACTTTATTTAGAAATCAATGAATAAGATGAAAAAAATACTAT